>Ga0302268_1000049_pt1 | contig 68283 bp, 61 predicted proteins | sample III_Bog_E2_1_FD_194554 | JGI IMG/M metagenome (GOLD analysis project Ga0302268, IMG submission 194554) | Peat permafrost microbial communities from Stordalen Mire near Abisko, Sweden - III_Bog_E2_1 | ecosystem: Environmental > Terrestrial > Soil > Wetlands > Peat | place: Sweden: Abisko... | reverse complement strand
CTATTTAATATCAGTTGATATGAATTTGACTAAAGTCTTCAAACATTATTTAAATTTCAAATACTCCAGCTAAAGCAGGAATAATTGATGAAGAAAAATGTGCGGTCTAAGCGCCTATACCTAAAAACAATAATTAGAAATGGCAATACTTTTAAATTGAAACCTGAAACTAAAATAATGGATTAAGGTTAAGACAGGTTAACTTTTTTCTCAACTATGGTTGACTAACAAAACAGTGTTTAATTCTTCAAAAACCTTATTTTTAAGGCATTAAACCTTAATAGAAAACCAATGAGTACTAACCTCAACCTTATTACCTTATTCAAAAAAAATCAACTATCTATTTGTAATAAAAAATTATACGAATTTCATTTTACACAACTACCTGAAAATGTAGAGGAAAGAGTCCGGATTTCAGTAAAAATACAGACAGTTTATAGAAAAGAAATTACCAGTCAAATGCCACAATCGAAGTGAAGTAAACAACACGAAGCAAAGAAATGGATATACAAAAATTATTACGGACGAATATCAGCAAGTTACAACCCTATTCGTGTGCACGGGATGAATTCAAAGGCGAAGCATCCGTATACCTCGATGCAAATGAAAATCCGTACAATGCACCTTTCAACAGGTATCCGGATCCGTTGCAATGGGAAGTGAAAGAACAGCTATCAAAAATCAAAAACGTTCCTTTAGGGAATATATTCCTTGGTAACGGAAGCGATGAACCTATTGATTTATTGTTCAGGGCATTTTGTGAACCGCGGCTTGATAATGTAGTTGCGATTGAACCTACTTATGGAATGTATAAAGTCTGCGCAGCCATTAACGATGTTGAATACCGCAAAGTATTACTGGATGACAATTTCCAGTTTTCTGCGGATAAATTATTGTCAGCCGCCAACCTGTATACTAAAATAATATGGCTTTGTTCGCCCAATAATCCGACCGGAAACTGTTTAAACAGGACTGAGATTGTCAGGTTATTAAATGCTTTTGAAGGGATTGTTGTCCTTGACGAAGCATATATTGATTTTGCTTCGGAAAATAGTTTTTCTGAATTTCTGTCACACTTTCCGAATCTGGTCATTCTGCAAACATTTTCGAAAGCCTGGGGAAGTGCAGCTATCCGACTTGGGATGGCTTTTGCATCCGTCGAAATTATTGCTGTTCTGAATAAAATAAAATACCCTTATAATATCAATATCCTGACTCAAAAACAAGCATTAAAGACTATTCAGGAAGCAGGACAGGTAAAAAAATGGGTAGAGATTTTGCTTGCTGAACGTACAGTGCTGGTAAATGCCCTGCAAAAACTGCCACTTGTCGAACATATTTATCCAACCGATGCCAATTTTGTGTTGGTAAAAGTTACTGATGCAAATGCAATCTATAACTATCTGGTCAACAAAAGTATTATTGTCCGCAACCGCAACACCGTTTCATTATGTATGGGTTGTCTGCGAATCACCGTAGGGACTCCCGAAGAAAACAGGATACTGATAAATGAGTTAGTGAATTTTAATTTGTAAAACCCCTATACATTTATTGATTTACAATTTACAATTTACAATTATCTGAAGCCTGAGTATTTACCATTAATTGAGTCCTTTGAACGAAGCAAGTTTAATAATTAGAATGAATCAATAACACGGAACGTGGAACGTGGAACACGAAACGCGGAACGCGGAACACGGAACACGGAACACGGAACACTGAACGCGGAACGCAAAACACGGAACACGGAATTTTTGTATAAAATCATGATCAACTACTTTAGGAATCTGCTTATTTTTCTACAGGTAATGACAAAATTGTTATCCAAATTAAGGACTCAACGAAAATGCATTTTGAGTACACTGAAAATGGATATAAATGAGAGCAAACTAACAAACGACCAAAGTTTGGATGAAGTTGATTTTAAAAAGATGACTGATTACTATGGTTTAGCTGTTCCTGTACTGATTGGTGATTCATTTTGCAAATTGACAGGAAAAAAGATGGCTGAAAAGGAGAGACTTGCCCTTACTTATCTCGGAGGATTAACAGGATTGTTTGATGATTTTTTTGACAAAAAAGACATGACGGAAAATTATATAAATAGCCTCCTCACGCAACCTCATGAAATGGAAGGAGAAAACTCCAATGAGAAATTGTTCCTGAAGCTTTACCTGAAATCACTCCTGAATACTTCCAATCCTGAAAGATTAACAACTTATTCACTGGAAATATTTAAGGCACAGGTATTGAGTAAAAAACAACTTTGTTCTGATGTAAGTTCAACTGAAATTAAAGACATAACCTATCAAAAAGGGGGGCACTCGGTTTTATTTTACCTTTGTTCATTTAAAGAAGAGATAAGTGAACCTGAAAAAAAACTGTTTTACAAGTTAGGAGGTATCTGGCAAATTGAAAATGATATCTTTGATGTCTATAAAGATTTTAAAGCAGGAATTAGAACAATGGTTACTACCGAAACCCGTATAAACAATATACGGACTAACTATATTCAGGAGTTAGACCAATTAGTAAAACTGGTGAATCAAACTGATTATCCAGTTTCGAATAAAAGGAGGTTTTTAGAAAGTATTATCCTGTTTATCTGCATCGGCTTCGTGGCATTGGATGTGTTGGAGAAAAATGAAAAGAAAACCAAAGATATTTTCCGGTTGGAGAAATATGAAAGGAAAGATTTAATTTGCGACCTTGAAAAGCCGGTTAATATTTTGAAAACCATTCATTATTACTTAAAATACAACCCTCGAATCCCATTAAAATAAGTTTTTGTTATTTATGAAAATCAGTATTACTCCATTAAAAAACATGATTCTACAAATCGCCCGTTTGGGGTTTTGTGGGTCAAAAAAAAAGAAAACATTTTATCCTTACTAAAGCAGATGAGCAATCAGTCTGATTTAAACGGGTCTGTTGGCAAATCACTCCGGGTGCATTGATTTTCTGCTATTTAGATACAAAAGACAGGGATATACTCCTGGATAAATAATCCGTTGATTCATAAAACAGCACTTGAAAAAATCAATCACTAAAACTACAGATATTTATAAATAAAAATTTGTACAAAGAATTGCCATTAACTCTTTCATAAAATGTAAATATTAAGTATATTTGCACAAAACAAAAACAATTTTCATATAGATGCAGTCGTTGAAAAATATTACAGACAGGAAAACAAATAGAATTATCGTCAATAATTTTAATGAATTAGAACAATACGTTGGAAAAGAATTGGGCGTATCTGATTATATTACTATTACACAGGATCAGATTAATCTTTTTGCTGATGCCACACTTGATCATCAGTGGATACATGTAGATACGGTACGTACTAAAACGGAAAGTCCATATAAAACGACCATTGCACACGGGTATCTTAATTTAGCGGTTTTACCTTTTTTGTGGGATCAGATTGTGGAAGTAAACAACTCGAAACTAACCGTGAATTATGGAATTGAAAAGCTACGTTTTAATCAACCTGTATTAGTTGACAGTGAGGTAAGATTACGTGCAAGCCTTCGTTCATTAATCGATCTCAGGGGCACTTCAAAAGCAGAGATTCAGGTATCTATGGAAATAAAAGACAATAAGAAAACGGCATTGGATGCCACCATTGTTTTCCTGTATCATTTTAATTAAAGAATGATATTTATTGTACTCCCCATCGGGAATAGTAAGGGCACCTGAAAAACAGTATCATGAAAAAAGCAATCATTGTCGGGGCGACTTCAGGGATTGGGAGGTGTCTGGCAAAACTGATGGTAGATAATGATTACCTGGTAGGTATTACCGGGAGAAGAACCCGTCTGCTGGAAGAAATAAAAGCAGAAAAACCTGAAAGTTACAGGATAAAGACTTTCGATATAACCCTGACTTCAACAATCTCATTGCTATTAGAAGAACTCACACTTGAATCAGGTGGCCTTGACATGTTGATCATAAGTTCCGGTACAGGTGATCTGAATGAGGAACTTGATTTCGAAAAGGAAAAGAGAGCTATTGACACGAATGTAAGTGGTTTTACCGCCGTTGCGGATTGGGCATTCAACTATTTTTCCGCACAAAGACACAGACATTTAGTAGCCATCACTTCAATAGGCGGTCTTCACGGGAACAGTGAAGCTCCAGCATATTCTGCTTCAAAAGCGTATCAGATCAATTATCTCCAGGGCTTACAAATGAAAGCAGCAAAGTCTTCAGTTCCTGTTTTTATTACCGATATTCGCCCTGGATTTGTAAATACCGGTATGGCTAAAGGTCAAAAGTTGTTTTGGATGGCTTCAGCTGAAAAAACTGCCATACAGATATTCAGTGCTATTAAAAAAAAGAAAAGAACTGCATACATTACCAAACGGTGGGTACTCATTGCTCAGCTGTTTAAATACCTCCCAAACCGGATCTTTGATAAACTGTAGATACTGTATCATAGTTATTCTCTAACATTGGACTAATCTTTTAAGAACAATAATATTTCGGGAAGTGTTTCTTTATAAGTATTCATTTACTTCTACTTTACCGGATTAAAAATTAACCACAAGTTTATATCAGATAGATTGCATTCAATAATCTTGTTGGGTTTAAATTCTTAAAATATATTAGAATTTATTTATTTGTCCATTTTTTTTGTTTTTGTGTCTTCTTGTGACTATTGTGGTTAAAGGTTTTTGTTGTTCTTTTTTAGTTAGTTATCTTTCCTTTCAATAATTTATTCATCAATATTTAATTCAATTATTTTATGCTCTACAGAAAATTTGGAAAAACAGGTATTCAGCTTCCTTCCATAGGGTTAGGTTGTATGGGTATGAGTCATGGCTATGGTGAACCCAATGATGACGAATCGATTGCCACGTTGGAAAAAGCCATTGATCTTGGCGTAACATTCTGGGATACTGCCGACATCTATGGTGACGGTAAAAATGAAGAACTTATTGCAAAAGTACTGAAGCCAAACCGTGATAAGATTTTTCTGGCTACGAAGTTTGGATTTACACCCGGGCTTGAAAATAAGTATGCTTTTGGATTCGATGGTTCGTCAAAGCATATGAGAATAGCTATAGAGAAAAGCCTGAAACGGTTGAATACCGATGTGATTGATTTGTATTACGCACACCGTGTTGATCCGAATGTGCCGGTGGAAGAAATGGTGGGTGCCATGGGCGAGCTGGTTAAAGAAGGAAAGGTACGTTTTCTGGGACTATCGGAAGTTTCGGCCAATACCCTGCGAAAGGCAAATGCTGTACATCCCATTTCGGCACTGCAAAGTGAATACTCGTTATTAACACGTGATGTAGAAAAAGAAATACTTCCAACCTGCCTGGAATTAGGCATTACATTCGTTCCTTTTAGTCCGCTTGCCCGTGGATTAATGACCAATACACTGGATATATCGGTACTGAAAGAAGGTGATTTCCGTAAAACATTACCCCGCTATCAAAAGGAATATGCAGGAAACAACAATTCACTGACACAAGGTTTTGCTGCAATTGCCAAACAAAAAAACTGTACCCCTTCTCAACTTGCACTGGCGTGGGTACTGGCACAGGGTGAACATATCATTCCTATTCCGGGGACTAAACGCAGGACTTATTTAATAGAAAATACAGGTGCTATCGGTATGGTGTTAACCAATCACGAATTAGCTGAGATAGAAGATTTATTAGCCAACTACCCAAATACCGGCGACCGTTATAATACGAACAGCAATAAACTGGTAGATAAGAACTAACTATTTATACAGGCAATATAGAATTCAGGAAGAAAAATGCAATAATAGTTGCAATTCTTCCTGTTTTTTTGTGTCTGAAAGGATCTAAATTTCCCTGTATTAAAAATTCATCAGAGGAATTTAATTTAACAGAAATGATTATCCGTAAAAGCTCCTAAAACTTCAAATATTTAATTCTATTAGTTCTGTTTTATAATTCCGAAGGAATTGAATGTGATTAATAGGTATAAAATGCATGGAAAATGATTGTAGCAAGTTACCGACCAAGAAGTACTGAATAACTAAATCAAATATTTATCTTCATATTCATGCCCATATTCTTAAAATAATTCTTTCAATTCAACCATGTTTATATCTTGTTATTCAACCCCTTTCGGGGTTATGTTCTCGTAGATGTCAATCTTCCATGCATTGCATACATGGCTAATCATATTTAAATCCTTCGGATTTAAGAGATTGTTTTATCTTAAATGATTTGCTGAAAATTAAATTATCAAAGTAAAAATGGTTTCATTACCATCAAAATAAATGATTGACCTTACAAAATTGAAAGTATTTGAACCGTAATATTTGATGAACCTGTCGGAATGAACACTGACAACAACGAAATTGGCTTTGACAACAACAGAATTGGCTTTGACGACAACGGAATTTACTTCGACAATAACAGAATTAAAATTGCCAAATAAGAAATTGAGTGATGAATGATTCAGAAAATACTTTTCAACATATAGTAAAGCCACCCATTTAACATCCTTTACTTAAACAATTATGCTGCATTTTTTTTTGGTATAAAAATATAGTTGTATTTTTACAGAGTATTTTCTTAAAGTAATTATTTTCACGTAAAAATAAAATCAAATGAACCACTTATTAATGTTTGAGCCTTGGGAATTAATTGTTTTTGCTTTAATCTTTTTATTATTATTCGGCGGCAAAAAAATACCTGAAATGATGAAAGGACTGGGTAAAGGGGTTAAAAGTTTCAAAGAAGGACTGAATGAAGTTGAAAATGAACTGAAAGATGCAACTAAAGATGTGACAAAAGACGATAAAAAAGAGACGACTAAAGAAGCAAAAGAAGACAAATTAGATTCAGCAAAATAAGTATGAGCAAGCCGAATGATGATGAAATGACTTTTTGGGATCATTTGGATGATTTACGGAATACCTTGTTTAGGATTGCTGCATTTGTCTGTGTTGCTGCCATTGTATTTTTCTTTTACATGAGGACTATTTTTAATAATATAATCCTTGCTCCTTCCCGAAACGATTTCTTTCTTTATCGATGGTTAAATGAAGCCGGTAAAAAAGTACCTTTCATTCCGGATATTTTTGTAGGAAACTTTCAGGTGAAGGTGATCAATATCAATCTGTCATCCCAGTTCTTTACTCATATGTCGACCTCATTGTGGTTTGCACTTGTTTTCAGTTTTCCTTTTGTCATTTATCAGCTCTTTATGTTTGTTAAACCGGCACTTCTCAGTAATGAACGAAAAAATGCAGGGGGTGTATTTTTATTTGGAAATATATTGTTTTATATCGGAATAGTGATAGGTTATTCTTTCATTTTCCCTATGACACTAAGGTTTCTTGCCGGTTATCAGCTCAGTACATTTATCGAGCAAAGCGTTTCGCTCGATTCGTATATGAATACATTCCTGATGGTTTGCTTCTGGATGGGAATTGTTTTTGAATTGCCCATACTGGCCTGGTTTCTGTCGCAACTGGGCATATTGCATCGTGAATTTTTCAACAAGTACCGGAAGCATGCTTTTTTCACTTTGTTTGTCGTTGTGGCGATTTTTTCACCAACAGGTGATCCGTTTACCATCATGTTATTCTTTATACCAATATATGCCCTTTGGGAAGTCAGTGCGTTGGTAGTAAAACGAAAGCCAATAGAGACTGAAGAGGAATTGACGGAGAATTCCTGATGATTTTCAAAATCGCATCATAAAAAAGAGTGAAACATCAAAATTCAATGATAAAAATGAATCTTTATTTCCATAAGTACTATATTAAAGAGTTACTGAATTTATAAAGAAACTGCATAAGATATAAAAAGTTCAATTTATTGCATACTATAAATTGTAAGGAAATAAATTTCGACTAAATTTGCGATCATTATATCAAAAAAGAATTTTATAATTTATCAATCGGATATAAAACTATTTGAAAATGAAAAGAAGAGATTTTTTCAAATCAGCAGCAATAGTTGGTATTGCGTCATTCTTTAAAACCAACGCACTTGGTTCAGTTTTATCGGGTAAAGAAATGGCTGTACACTCACAGCCCGACCTGGTGGCAGTAATGGGTGGCGAACCTGCCGCTATGTTAGTTCGTGCATTGAAAGAATTAGGCGGAATAGGTCATTTTGTAAAAAGAGGTCAGAAAGTCGTGATTAAGCCGAATATTGGTTGGGACAAATCACCTGAACTAGGAGCCAATACAAACCCGGAATTGATTGGCGAATTAGTAAAACTTTGTAAAGGAGCAGGTGCTTCGGAAGTGATTGTATTCGACCATTCATGCCAGGATTGGAAAAAATGTTATGCAAACAGCGGGATAGAGAAAGCAGTACTTGCTGCCGGAGGTAAAATGGTACCGGCCAATGACGAATCATATTACAGGGAAGTTGAATTTCCAAGGGGTGTTAATTTGAAAAATGCAAAGGTTCATCAGTCTCTACTCGAATGTGACGTTTGGTTCAACGTGCCTGTTTTAAAAGATCACGGTGGAGCTAAAAATACCATTTCGATGAAAAACCTGATGGGAATTGTCTGGGACAGGGGTTATTTTCACAGTCATGATTTACATCAATGTATTGCCGATGCCGCTACTTTTCATAAAAAACCGGCTCTCAATATTGTGGATGCTTACCGCATTATAAAATCAAACGGTCCGCAGGGAAAGTCAGAATCGGATGTTGTAAAACTAAAATCATTATTGGTATCTCCTGATTATGTTGCAGTAGATACAGCAGCTATAAAACTTTACTCACAAGTTCGGCCTACCGATTTGAAAGATGTACGCTATATTGAATTAGCCGAAAAGAACAGAGTTGGTACGCAGCATCTTGAAAAACTGAATGTAAAGCGTATCAAAATGTAACGCGCTTTAGTGAAGAGTTTTACTTTTTCAATATTATTACTAAGCAACTTTCAATGAAATTCCTGAAACATATTCGAATCGTTTTATCAGTCATTTTTTTTCTGCCAATTTTTGTATTCTTTATTGATTTTACAGGTAAATTACCATTGCCTGTACATAAACTACTGAGTATCCAATGGATTCCTGCCCTGCTTTCATTGAACGTACTTATAATTGGAATTCTTTTACTATTAAGTTTGTTTTTTGGCAGGATCTATTGTTCTACAATTTGTCCACTGGGAGTATTGCAGGACGTTTTGACGTGGAAGTCGCGTTTCTTTCGTAAAAAGAAGAAAAAGATCCGGTATGATTATACTGCTCCTAAAAACATACTGAGATATTCCATTCTGGCTCTTACCCTGATAGTTTTCATTTTCGGGAGTTCCTTTTTGGTCGTAATCCTTGATCCTTACAGCATTTTTGGCAGGATGGCATCTCAGTTATTCCGTCCATTGGTAATCTGGGGAAATAATGCGCTGGCTTATGTACTGAGTGCAAAAGGGATTTATACTTTTTATAAAGTAGAACAGGTTGCATTTGTACCCCTGGCATTTATTATATCAATTCTCTTTTTCATCCTGATAACTCAGATGTCGTGGTTTAAAGGACGATCTTATTGTAATACAATTTGTCCGGTCGGGACATCACTTGGATTGCTCTCCAGGATTTCAGTTTTTCATATTTCCATTTCCGAATCAGCATGTACCCATTGTGGGGCTTGCGAAAAGCAATGTAAATCGCAATGCATTGACAGTGAAACCATGAAAGTGGATGATTCACGATGCGTAACCTGTTTTAACTGCCTTTCCGCCTGTAAAAAAGGAGGTATCAGTTATAACTTCCGCTATAAAAAAGAACAGGTCCAACCGGTTCAGCAGAAAGTCAATAACAGCCGGCGTACTTTTCTATTGTCTTCCGGAGCAGCTTTAGCTTCCATTGCATTCGCCAATACGAATAAGATTATCGGGAAAAAAGATCCTATTCTGTCAAGAAAACCGGTAATGCCTCCCGGAGCATCTACTATTGAACATTTTAATGATCATTGCACAGCCTGTCAGTTGTGTGTTACCAAATGTCCAATGCAGGTACTGAAACCGGCCGCATTTCAATATGGCATTTCGGGTATCATGCAGCCACATCTGTCTTTTTCGACTCATATATTTTGCACCTACGAATGCACTATTTGTTCTTCAGTTTGTCCGACAGGAGCATTACAACCGCTCGTTACGGAAGAAAAAAAGCTGATACAGATAGGTACTGCCCAATTCAGGAAAGACAAATGCGTTGTATTTACTAAAGAGGAAGATTGCGGAGCATGTTCCGAACATTGTCCTACTCAGGCAGTACACATGATTCCCTATAAAAATGGGCTGACCATTCCTGAAGTAACAAAGGATTTATGCGTTGGTTGCGGTGCCTGTGAATCAATATGCCCGGTTCGTCCATATCAGGCCATATATGTAGAAGGTTCAACGAAACAAGGCATTGCAAGAAAACCTTCAGAATCTAAAAAATTCAATAAGAAAATAAACGATTTCGGATTTTAAGATTTCAGCGTTAATATATGTAGTTTAAAACCATTAAACTATACTATAACTATGCTCTGAAACCACTAAAAAAAACTATCTTTGCAATGCAAACTACAAATTGAAGGCATGCTAGAGATAATAATAAAAGGAGTGTTGATTGGATTATGTATTTCAGTACCTTTAGGGCCTATTGGTATGCTAACTATTCAACGGACTCTTAACAGAGGTCAGAAATATGGTATAGCTACAGGTTTGGGAGCAACATTTTCAGACTTAATATATACCATCATTACGTTATTCTTCTTAAGCTTTGTCCTTGATTTTATCGAAGGACATCGTTTTGTTATTGAATTAATTGGCAGTTTAGTGGTTGCCTTTTTTGGCTGGTACATTTTCAGAAGTAATCCGGCGACACAACCTAAACCTAATGAATCGAACAAACACAGTTTAGTTCGTGACTTTATGACTTCATTTGGATTGACAATTTCAAATCCATTTATTCTGTTTGTACTCATCGCTCTTTTTGCCCGTTTTCAATTTATAGGACCTAAGACAACATTGTTTGTATCTATCTGTGGTATTTTATCCATATTAGGAGGAGCATTAATCTGGTGGAATTTACTGACGTTATTAGTCAATAAATTTAAAAGCAAATTAAATATGAGAGAATTGAAATTAATTAATCAAATAACAGGGATCATCATACTTTTAATTGGCACCATAGGGTTGATCTTAACCCTGTTAAAATAAACAAGCCAACTCATTTTTACAATGAATTGGCTTTCTTTCATACTTTAAGATTAAAAACAAAATTTCGTTCAATAGTTTATTTAGACGCAGTATTATCCGACTCGCCATTCATATCAAATGGATTAGTTATTTTTCCTGTATTTGAAAAGGTATGCATCATTTCTTCTTTTGTCATTTTACCGTTAAACCAGATTACGCTAAATTCCCCTTTATCTTTTGTCACAATGAGCATATCTGCATCATCTTTCCCGCTAAAACGATAATAGATATTTACTCTTTCTTCTTTATCACGGGTATTAATTAATGTCTCAAAATTTCCTTTTTCTACAACCTTATCCAGTTCGTTTATAACTGATTTCATAAGCGAAGAAGCGTTATCTGCATTTAATGTCAAAATGTTTAAAGATTTAAGTTTTGACATCATTTCCGAATTATTCTTTGTATGTCCACCGAATGCACCTGCCATATTCATCATTCCCTTCCCGAGTGATACAAATTCAAATCGTTCATCATTACGATATTTATCGAACAGTGACTGGAGGGTTTGTGCCTGGATTGCTGTCACTATTAAAAGTACAGCAAGTAATGTCATAATTTTTTTCATATCAGTATTTTTTTAATTTGTAATTAATTTTGTTTATCATCCATTCTAAGTTTGATATCCGAGATATTCTTTAAGGGTTCGATATCCTCTCTTACTTTATTTAAGCTTTTCAAAGGACTCATGGTTCTGGCAATTATATTATTTACTTTCGACAGTTTTTTTGCAGCATATCGTTGTGCAAATTCCGTATTATCAATTCTGGTTCCGCCAATAATGGTATAATTTAAGGAAGATGGAGGAAGTTGTACCCATAACACGATAACTATTGTAGCCGCAATTCCTGTTGTAAAAAAAGATTGTAACCATATTCGTTTATTTTTTCTTTGTTTTGGCAGGACTTTAATTAAAGGAGAAATGGCTTTTTCAGTTAATTCCTGATCGAATACACCAAACAGAATCCGATATGTTTCAAGATCAGGAGAAACATTTCCTGTCAGAAAGTATTGTTTCAATTCTTTTTCATCTTCCAGTGACGTTTCACCCCGAAAGTATTTTTCTAATAATTCATTCATCATTTCCATACTGTTTCCTCCACTCTTTTTTGTTCTTTTAAAATTTGTTCCCTTATTTTTTGACGGGCTCTGGATAGATTTACACTGACTGCATTTTCAGATATTGAAGTGATAAAAGCAATCTCTGCTATGTCCATTTCTTCCACATCCCGCATTCTGATGATAGTCCTTTGCAATTCAGGTAATTGATTTATCATTGTCCGTATTTTCGAAGCGATATCTTTTTGTTCAGTTTGTTGGTAAGGATTTGGTTCGACGTATTCAAATTCAACAGGAATTTCATCTTCATCCTGTTGTTGACGTATAGTATCTAAACACAGGTTTCTCATCGAACGCATCGTAAATGCCTGTATATTTTCAACTCCATCAAGAATACTTCTCTTCTCCCATAACTTCATAATCAATTCCTGAACAGCATCCTGTGCAGCGATTTCATTCCGCAAGATCGATTTAGCCAATCTATATAATTTATCGGAATGATTCAGAATTTGAGTATTAAATTGAGTTGATTCCATACACTTATAATGACGCAGGAAAGCTGAACATCTTACATCAGATATTCAACTATTTTAAAAAAAATAATTTGAATTCGCAGAAATCAGGTCAATGAATAAAATAATCATTCTATATCAACCGTTTAACGACTCTCAATTTATGTGTATATTCTCCGGTTTTGCCGGAGATTATTCCTTGGGAATCGATATTTTCAATTTTCACCCAGCCTGAAGCGTGAATCAGTTGATGGGAATTGAGTAAAATACCAACATGAATTATTTTACCTGCAGGGTTTTCAAAAAAAGCCAAATCACCTGCTTTTGATTCCGACAGATCATCAATAACCTTACCCCTCTCTACCTGTTCAAAAGCATCACGTTGTAATTGAATACCGCACATGGCAAATACGACCTGAACCAATCCCGAACAATCTATACCCATAATGCTTTTACCACCCCATAAATAGGGTGCATTCAGATATTGAGATGCAGTTTCTATCAATTTTTGACCTGTAATTTCACCGACCTGTTTCAAGTCTGAAGGACTAAATGTTAAGGTATCATCTCCAATAGTACATTTTCCATCATTATCTGTATGAATAATACTGCCACCGGGCAAAAACATTTTATCTTTTGAAGTCGTTTTATAAGAAACCATGACCGGAACCCGGACAATAAATTTGATTTCATGTGCCATCCTGTCTTCTTCAGAGAGTGTCAGGACATGAACCATTTTACGATCGACCCATCCTCTGTAATTGTCCTGTAGATTACGAACAAATAACCAATGTTCTTTGGTCTCAATAATTTCCACACTTTCTCCAAAAAGAAGTTGGGAAGACAATTCACTTTGTTCATTATCACTCTCACGAAGCGGCACTAAGGGGAGGTTTATGGTTGCATGCATATGTAAAAATTAAGTAGTAAACAGGATCAATAAACCTGAATGAAAACAAATATCAGTACAAAAATAAGGAAAGTTCTATGATAATGTTTCTATTAAGGATTTTTTTCGTAATTTTCGGCGTTTTTCATTTTAACCCAACCATTTATCACTTTAAGAAGGAATATGAAATTTAAAATTACTCATCCACAACTTGAAAACATCACTAAAATAGGTTTATTTGGTATCTTAGTAGTGCTCATCGTTATGCTTTATCCTTCGGAGGATAAGTTTAAATATCAATTTGAAATAGGGAAACCATGGTCGTATGAATTAATCACTGCTTCGTTTGATTTCCCGATATATAAAAGCGATCAACAGTTGGCAAAAGAAAAGGAAGAAATTCTAAAGGATTACACTCCCTATTTTAAATTAGATACATCCGTGATAAAACGACAAACCGGTAAACTCCTGTCTGATTTGCAAAAGAAAGGAGAAACATCTCCACGTATTCCGAATTATATAAAAACAAAGTTTAGAAAAATTTATTCCACCGGAATCATTTCAATAGAAGATTACAATAAATTGTTGGCTGATAAAAGGGGAAATATATCATGTATATTACCTGACAGAGTTACTCATATAATTCCGATAAAAGATGTATACACCCCCCGGACAGCTTATGAAGAAATTATTAATGGTGCTCCGATTTCATTAAAGGCATACGATATAAACATGTATGTATGTGAGAACATGAAATTTGACAGTATTAATTCGGACATATCAAAGGCAGACATGTTGAAAAACCTTTCACTTACATCCGGAATGATTCAGTCAGGTGAAAGGATTATTGACAGAGGTGAAATTGTAACCCCCACGAACTATTTAGTATTACGTTCCCTCAAGATTGAATCGGAGAAACGTAAAACATCACTTCAACAGTCATCCATCGTAATTGTAGGTGAGATTATAATGATCCTTGGTCTGATCACACTTTTATTTTTGTATATATATCTTTTTCGTCCAAGGATATACGATAGTCTGAGCAATATACTTTTTATATTACTGGTGATACTTCTACTGGTAAGTTTGACAGCCTTTACGATCCGGTACACATCGCTAAGCTACTATATGGTGCCCTTTGCTATGTTGCCTATCATTATCCGTGTTTTTTTTGACGCGCGGACAGCTTTGTTTGTCCATATCATCGCCATGATTATAATTTCGTTTATGGTTGATAATGCTTTTCAATTTTTACTTTTACAGATTACAATAGGCATGGTAGCCGTTTCCAGTTTGAAAGATATGTCGCAACGTTCACAATTAGCCCAATCTGCCTTATATATATTTCTAAGTTATGTACTAATGTATTTAGCCTTTGAATGCATTTCGGAAGGAGATGTGAATCGTATTAACTGGCAATTTATGATCTATTTTGCCATCAGTTGTGTATTCCTTTTATTTGCTTATGTGTTGATTTATTTATTTGAAAAAATTTTCGGTCTTATATCAAGTGTTACTTTAGTGGAACTCACCAATATTAACAGTGATTTAATGATTCAATTTTCCGAACTGGCACCCGGAACTTTTCAACATTCCATGCAGGTTTCGAACCTGGCAACCGAAGCAGCAAAGAAGATTAATGCCAACAGTTTACTGGTACGTACCGGAGCACTTTATCATGATATTGGGAAAATAAAACATCCCGAATATTTTATTGAAAATCAAATGGGAGGAAAAAATCCCTTAACTGATATTGATTTTGAAGAAGCTTCAAAAATTGTGATTAATCATGTTACTGACGGGATTGAAATTGCCAAAAAATATCATTTACCCGAACAGATTATTAATTTTATTACTACCCATCATGGCTTTGGAAAAACAAAATACTTTTATAATTCTTACATAAATGCCAATCCCGGGAAAAAACCGAACAAAGAAGTATTCACCTATCCGGGACCACTTCCAAATAACAAAGAAACAGCCATATTAATGATGGCCGACGCGGTAGAAGCCCGTTCAAGAAGTCTTACTGAATATACCGAAAAAAGTATTGACGAAATGGTAGAAAAGATGATTGATGATCAAATTGCTGAAGGTGAATTTAAAGACGCACCCATCACGTTCAGGGATGTTGAATTAGTTAAATCAGTTTTTAAAGAAAAGATTAAGAACATTTATCATAACCGGATCAAATATCCGGATATAAATAAAAAATCTGACGTTCAATAAAATGACTTCAGTTCTTAATATAGCGAAGTTAGTGTTTTTCTTTTCCGATAAATCGGAATCTTCGATGTGAAACTTTGTGGCTTAGTGACTCCCGATATTCGGAATGTTCCATTTGTGGCAAGAAAATATTAATACTAAGACACAAAAACACTAAGTTTCACTAAGGATACATTAAAGCAATATCCTTCACTAAACAACATTGAATTGTAAATTGTAAATGAATAAATTGTACCTATTTTAGGTTTGTTTCATATGAATTTACTGTATAATTCATCATCCAATTGTAAATTTAAAATTGTAAATTGTACATGTATTTCGGTTTCATAAGAGAATACCTGTACAAACCAAATCTTATTCGTTTATTAAACGAGTATAAAGTTGACTTTATTATTTGTTTCATAGCCGGTTAACCTTAAAATTTTATAATAATGCCAATAGTCGGTAAGATTGTACCTGCAAAATTATCAATCGTCCGCAATGCATAATCTGCAGGATTGGCAGGATCAGTCTTTGGCAGGTAAACCAGATTCCCGCTTGCATCCTTAGTCGGAGTAGTACTTAAGTTAGTATAAACAGGAGCTCCCTGTGTTTTGAAATTATATACATTTTGAATATCAGTATACAAATTGAGCAACCATTTTTTGAAATAAAATTCTTTATCAACACGTAAATCCAATTGATGTGTATCCGGTAAACGAAGCGAATTAAACTTTGAATAGTCTAAAAGAGGTTGTTTATTAATGTCCCAGACTGCTTTGTTTGCTGAAACAGGATCAATAGGGGTATAAGGTGCTCCACCCACAAATCGCCAACGCATGGCCACATTCCAACTCTTTTGGAATTTATAACTGGCAATTAAATTAAACAGATTCTTCGTATCCCAGGAGGAAGGAAGGTAAGTACCTGCGGCATTTGTAAACTCACTTCTAAAATAAGTGTATGTGGCAGTCAGATTCAGTTTTTTTATTTCCAGTATTTTATACAATACTTCAACACCATATGCCCTGCCTTTACCTGTCGATATAATTTTTTCATCTCCTACTTCTCCATAATTTGTTCCCTCACTGGCAATACTTAACCCATCAACAACCGAAAGAGGATAAAACTCATATTGTTTATAAAACCCTTCCACAGTCATACGCATATTTTCCATGGGTCGATACTCTATGCCGGCTATAGCCTGATTGGAAACGATGTAATGCAGGTTTTCATTTTGATTAACTAATAAACCTGTAGCATCGCGGTATCCGAGTGTAGTGTAAGCAGGTTGTTGTGCATACCGGCCAACATTGGCATTCAGGTCGAAATTTTGTGTTAGTGCATAGGATACCGAAAACCGGGGTGAAAACTGGTTCAACGGATTCATCATATTCTGATTATAATTGAGTCCGGCAAAATTTATACCCAATGACAATTTCAACCGTTCATCCGATAGTTCTTTCGATGCCTGTACAAAAGCCTGATACCCGAATAGACCGATACGGGTATTATAAACCAGATTGCTTACTGAATTATCCATAAACAATTGACGATTGGTGTAATTGGTGTAATGTGCATATTTTACTCCTCCACCAAATGACAGTTTAAAAGGTAAATCAGGGTAAATACGTTCAAAACGTAGTTTATTTTCTGCTTCATCCGATTTATAATCCGATGTCTTTACACTGTCAACACTATTGTCTTTATATTTGAAATTCGTGTTTCGTAGCATGTTACGACTCAATACCCAGGTATCATAATGCGTTTCTGCAAAATGTTTGTAAACAGCTCCCACAGTGTAATTCCATTGCACATAAGTTGGTAAATAAGCCAGTAAATAAGCCTGACTTTCGGTTGGATTTTTAATTCCTGTATTCAGCGCATCATTATCAATAGCACCAATTCCAAGAAAAGTAATTTCATTTTTTTTATCAATCTGAGTTTTCACTTTTACCTGAAAGTCGTTATATGTTGGCAGGAAAGGTAAACCGATTGCAGCAAATAAAAACTGGAGATACGATTGCCTGGCTGAGACAATAAAAGTCGTTTTGCTTCCCAATGGGCCATCCAGTGTCAACGCTGCATCCGAAGCTCCAACCGACAGTTTAGTATGGATCCGGTCCATACTTCCATCTTTTTGCTTTATGTCCATTACCGAACTTAAAGCATTTCCCTTGTCAGCAGGAAAAGCACCTGTATAAAAATCAATTTCACGTACAAAATCAGGATTAATAACTCCTACAGTACCACCTGACGATCCTTGCGTAGCAAAATGATTGATCACAGGTATTTCAATGCCATCCAGATAAAATACGTTTTCTGACGGTCCCCCGCCCCGGACGATCAAATCATTTCTATTAGGATCAGTAGCTCCTACCCCGGGCAAAGTTTGTATTACTTTCGAAACATCACGGTTGGCTCCTGCTGTTTTTTCAATTTCCTGCACTCCAACTGATAAAACCGATAAAGGGCTTTCAATCTTTTTTGCATTAAAATTCTGATGAACGGTCACCTCTCCCAATTGAACCTCAGAATGAATAAGAGCAACATCAATAAATGTAACCTGATTACCCTGTACCTGGAATTCCGAAGAAACAGTTGTCTGATAACCGACCAGATTAACTACTAAATGTTTAAATCCGGGATCAATACCGGTAAAGAGATAGTTACCGTTCAGGTCGGAAGTTGATGAGATAGTGCTTCCCTGAATGAGTATTGTTGCAAATTCAACGGGCTGATTGGTTTTCGCATCGTAGATTCGTCCTTTAATGGTACCTTTTTGTGCAAATGCCTGAAATGAAAAAAATAAAAGAATTAAGAGTATGCTGTTTCTATGTTTCATCAATTGTTATTTGTAATTTAGATTATTATTCTATTTTAAACTTTTAACAATACATCATTAAAATAGTTTAATAGAAAGAATTAATTAATAGATAGACAGAATCTATTTCAGTGATTGAAATCTGAATGATTTCATTTCCGGTGATTCAATATTATCAAACAATAATATTATAACAATAAGGCAATTATTATGTATTTCATTCAGATAATCTTTTTAAAAGCAACTTAAATATAAGTATCACATGAGTTATGTGATTATTTACGGCATATTAAAGAGGGGAACTAAATATCCATACACAAAACGGTATAATAAACAGTTAGCTCCGACAAGATAAATACTCACCTATTCCAACCACAATATAAATGATCATATATCATTTTGCATATTAATAATTTACCTCCTTTGAAGAGCAAATCATAAACCGGGGCATCAAACAGCAACTTATTTTAATTAAAGTTTCGATCTCAAATTCACACTGATAAACTGCCTTTTCGGAACATTCAGTACCTGGATACAGGGGCCTGTTGAATCAGTAGAAAAATTAATTGGTTTATGATCGGAATTTTCGTTGTTGCAATCAAAGTCTAATGGTTTAGGGTTCAAACAATATAGTTGAATCCATATTTTCAGACAGAAATCGTAATATCTTTAAAACCGAGATGATGCATTACTTCGCGTAAAATTAAAAGTGTGGCGGCAAATGTATTTGAAGCCGGCAATACATCCTGGCTTGAAGGAAGACCTGTGATGATTGCTGCCAACCGGCTAAAAACACGTTCCATACTGACACGGGTAAGTATCAGTTTATCCTGATTCTCTTCAAATCCTGCATATTGTAATATCTCTCTTATCCTTTCATCAGTTGAATAGATACCTGAATCCGGGGTTAGCAGTTTATGTAAAGGCATAACTTCATCTTCCACATAATTAATGGCATTTTCCACTTCTCCCGGAGTTGGCGGAATATGTATGAAAAAATCTCGTGCTGTTTTTTCAGTTCCCATATCGAAAGCCCATATCTTTTCAGGTTTCTTTGTTTCAGTTCCCTGAACTATAAAACAGAATTCATCATCGATATGAAGTACGGAGATTGTTTTGATCCCTGTGACCTTATGACGGACAATATGGTAAGTATCTGTTGCAAGTAGTTGTACTTCGTCAGGGATATTTATTTTCATCCTTAATATTTTTATTAACAGGTTTAAAACGAATACAAAAATACAGAATTCTTATTGAATGAAGCATTAAATCTCCATGTTTAAAGGAATTGTGGTTAAGGTGAAGACAGAATGAAATTTGGCATTCATCAACAATTATGAACTGTTATGTATTTATTTGAACAAATATTCAACTTAATCGTTGTTTATCCAAAATAGAATAGGTAGATTTGCAGCGAATTGCTTTACAGAAATTACAGACCGGACAGTATTGTTTTATGAACACTCAGCAAGAAGACAGATATAATTTGTTAGGAAGGGTACTTTTTATGGTTCTTTTCTTATTAGTTATTTGTGCACATTTTGACAGAGTTGAAAAAACGACTTACTTCTCAACTCAATATGAATTAATAAATGAAATTCATTCAATTTCAAATCATGCTGTTTGTGTGGATTTCTTTCAAATACCTACACTTCAAAAAAACCTCTTTACTCTCAATGACAAAACAGGTTTTTATTTATTAAATGAAAGCTTTAAGTTATCTTTTGATAACAGTCTAATAAGTCATAAGATCATCCTTCTTCAAAAATCAATCCTATCCCTGAAACCTGTTATCAATAATAGATTTCAGTATCATCTATTCTCTTTAGATGCCGGAGAACCACCCCTTTTAAGTTAGTACCTTTTTTTGATAGATTTAATCATTTTCCGCTTCAGGATTTGAAACGGACAGGTATTTAATTTAAAATTTTAAAACAATGAAAACAACAAGATTTTCATTCATAGCTATCATCATGATCAGCATGATAGCCATGAGCTTTACCAATAAAGCAACTAGAAATAACGTCATTCTGATTCAGGCAGTTGATAATCAATTGACTTCAACAGCCCTTTCTGAGTCTGCCAATATAATTTCTGCCAGATTAAAGGATTTTAGTACTGATAAATCCGTAGTTACAGTTATTCCTGATAAACACCAGATACAAGTTGAAGGAATTAATGACAGGGATATCAAATCTGTAGAAAACCTCATAACCCAAAAAGGAAGAATTGAATTCTACGTGGCTTACAATCAGGTAGAATTATTGGGTTTATTAAAGGGTGATATGCATTTATTTTCACTGCTGAACACAATGGAAGTAAAGAATTCATATTCCAGTGTTGGATGTACTTCCATTTCAAAAATGGACGAGATAAATCAATATATCAATTCAAAAGAATCGGTAAAGAATTGCCGGTTTGTATGGAGTGATTTTAGTGACAGCACAAATATCTGCCTTTTAGCTTTAAAAACACAGGGGAATAAAGAATCCTTGCTGACAGGCAATGATATTGAGAGTGTTACATTTAATAAAGTAAATACAAAAAACTCTTGGTATACTGAATTTAGTTTTAAAAAACCGGCAGTTAAAGTATGGTCGGAAATAACAAAACAAAACATCAATCATTCAGTTGCAATTGTAATAGACAATCATGTAATATGTTACCCTGTTATCCGTTCGGTCATTGAAAATGGGAAATGCGAGATTACAGGTAATTTTACAGAAACAGATGTAAAACTTTTTGCTGCATTTGGTAGCCACGGCGAACTACCTGCAACTTTTGAGGTGGTAAAATAAAGTAAATTAAAAAAGGCTGGTCTAACACAATGCTGGACCAGCCTTTAAATTTCAGTATCGTTTTTATCTTTTTTCAGTGAATGCTTTTAAACGTTCTTCCAGGACTCCCATTTGATCCATCCGTACAAACGAAACACATGCCCGTAAACCGTAAGGATCTTTACTCCCCGTAATGACTAATGAAATAGCACTGATACCAAAATACAAAAACTCTTTCATTAGTACGGCACTGATCATTCCCGGATAGGCAATGGTAAAATAGAACCCATCAGCCAGTTCGCGTTCTTCGTCCGTATAAACAATATAAAAACCATACTTCAGAAATAAGGCTTTCATAATTTTTGCTTTTTCGGCATATTCATGAAGAGCAGATACAAAATCCAGCTTTCCTTCGTTCACGGCTTTTAATACACACGCAAGGGCATATTGCGCCGAGTGGGAAGTTCCTGCAGTAGTTGCATATAGCACACCGTATGATATAAAATGTCCAAAAACTTCACTGGTAAAGTATTTTTTCAGATTGCTGAATTTTCGGAGACGGAGGTTTTCGGAGATGATCATCATCCCTATACGCTGTCCGGCATAACTAAAAATCTTTGATGCCGAAAGCAGCAGGATATAGTTATTTGTATATCGGGCTACAGTAGGCTGATAAGGTTGAGCACCGGGGGTTCCGTAATGTTGACGGAAATCCATGCCAAAATAGGCAAGATCCTCAATAACGGTCACATCGTATTTTGTTGCCAGTTCACCGATGGTTTGCAGTTCACTTTCCGAGAAACATATCCACGACGGATTATTGGGAGATGAATAACAAATTGAACAGATATTTCCTTTTTTTAGGTATGATTCCAGTTTATCATGGATCTTGTTTCCTCTGAAATTCAGGATGTCAAATGATTCAAAAGGAAGATCCAGCAAGTGTAATTGTGATTTTTGAACCGGAAAACCGGGATCAATAAAAAGAGTGACCGGTTTATCCGGATCGGTACGGGCAACCGAAAGTAGAGCAGCAAAACTACCCTGCATGGCACCTACAGTTGGAACACAACATGCAGGAGACACATCCAGATTCATAAAGAGTTTAGCAAACCGGGCAATTTCTGTTTTAGCAAAAGGAATCCCTTCAATATCCGGATATTTAGCTGCCAATCCTTTGTCCAATGCTACTTTTTCAGCGTCAATGGCTATTTGTGAAGCAGGCAGGCCCGGTACCCCCATTTCCATATGGATAAACTCCTGTCCGCTTTGCTCTTCAATCTGCGATACAAGCGTTGCTACTTCCCTTATGGACAAAAGGGTAATATCGTCTTCACCATACTGTTCAAAAAGAGAATCAACAAGTACTTTTGGTATATTCATAAAATACAAATTACAAATTACACGAATTTTTGATTTAGCTAAGATACTATCATTGAACAATTTCAGGTTAATTTTACAATGAAATAATATCTTAAAATAATATTATGTTAATCATATCATGAAATCATATCTTATTAATCATATCATGAAATCATATCATGAAATCATATCTTATTAATCATATCATGAAATCATATCTTATTAATCATATCATGAAATCATATCTTATTAATCATATCATGAAATCATATCTTATTAATCATATCTTATTAATCATATCATGAAATCATATCTTATTAATCATATCTTATTAATCATATCATGAAATCATATCTTATTAATCATATCATGAAATCATATCATGAAATCATATCATAAAGTTTCATTTCGTTGTGATAATTTATTTCTTTCTGTTATCAATAACTCTTACGGCTTTTCCTTCACTGCGTGTAATGGTTTTTGGCTCAACCAGAGTTACTTTTACGTGTAGCCCGATAGCACTATTCAGTGCATGTTCAATTTTTCGTGAAAGGTTTTGTAAATCACGAATAGTATCCGTCAATTGCGATTCGACCAGTTCAACTTTCAGTTCAAGTGTATCGAGGTTGTTTTCTCTGTCCACATAGAGCATGTAATGGGCGCTAGTTTCACCCATTTCAAGGAGCACATGTTCAATTTGTGAAGGAAAAAGGTTTACGCCACGTATAATCAACATATCATCACTCCTTCCTGTTATTTTCTTCATACGTACACTTGTCCGGCCGCATAAGCAGGGTTCATGATTCAAAGAAGAAAGGTCATGGGTATTATACCGGAGTAACGGTATTCCCTCTTTTGTCAGGGTCGTGAAAACCAATTCGCCTTCAACACCTTCGGCAACAGGTTCTTTTGTTTCAGGATCCACAATTTCCGGGAAGAAATGGTCTTCATGAATGTGCAATCCATTATGATGGATGCAATCGCATGCCACTCCCGGTCCCATTATTTCACTGAGTCCGTAAATATCATGTGCATGAATCCCCCATTTCTTTTCAAGTTCAAGCCGCATATTTTCTGTCCAGGGTTCAGCACCAAAAACACCGGTTTTCAGTTTCATATCTTTTAATGAATAGCCATTTTCAGTCAATACATCGGCTAAGTGTAAAGCATATGAGGGTGTACATGCGAGTACAGTTGACCCAAAATCGGACATAAGCTGTAATTGCCTGCGGGTGTTTCCTCCTGAAATAGGGACTACGGTACAGCCTACATTTTCAGCTCCATAATGTATACCTAATCCTCCGGTAAACAAACCGTAACCGTATGAAATTTGCATGATATCATCTTTCCCTACCCCTGTCATCGTCAAACAACGGGCTACAACTTCTTTCCAGTTTACGATATCAGCTTTGGTATATCCTACTGTAGTAGGTTTCCCTGTAGTACCGCTCGAAGCATGAACACGAACAATCTCCTGTAAGGGAACAGCAAATAAATTAAACGGATAATTATCACGTAAATCAGTCTTATAGGTAAAAGGCAATTTCACTATATCTTCAATTGATTGAATGTCCGAAGGTTTAACACCGGCATCATTCATTCTTTTACGGTAAAAAGGTACATGATTGTACACCCGGTTTACTAACTTTCTTAATCTTTCACTTTGTAAAGCACGCATGTCATTCACATTCATGCACTCTGCTTTTTTATTCCAAATAATTTTCTCTTTGCTTTTAGGTTGCCGATCAATAAACGCCTCTTTTGAACCCTGGGCCTGTACTCTGGTTGATTTATTTATGCCTCTTGCTTCCTGCCTTTTTATTCTTGACTCATTATTCATTATTCCTGCTTATTTTATTTGGTCTTACTTCTATTTTAAATCGGCCTCATTGATGGATTTCAACTTATTTTCTTTTATTATTTCAATTGACTTATCGAGATTATCAGTACGTAATATCAGAATCGATTTACTCCCAAAACTGAAGGCATAGACATATTCAATGCAAATATCTGCAGCCGTGAATAAGTCAAGTATCCGCGACATGGTTCCGGGGGCAGCATCCATTTCAACAGACAGAATATCATGAATCCTTACTGAGAATTGTTCATTACGAAGTACTTCCAACGCTTTTACAGGGTCGGATACAATGGCACGTAAAATACCATAATCGCTTGTATCAGCTACAGTAAGAGCAATAATATTGATGTTGTGTTTTGCCAAAACAGCTAATACCTGATTCAGGTAACCTGTTTTGTTTTCAAGGAAAACAGAAAGTTGACTGATGGTCATAATGATCGAAGGATTATATTTATTTGTAATTTTGTTGTATTAGTGACGAAGAGTGCATTGTCACTATTTAATTTAAAATGCAAATTTACATAATTTGACTGAAAACAGAAACATTTCATTCGTTTAATAAGAAAATGTGTTTATTAAAAACAAATAATTTCATTTTTCAAACATCAGTCAGGTAAAAATTACAGGGTCAGTATAAAAAGGTAAGATACAACCGGTTTTATTTCACACAACACGAAGAAAGTTTCCTGGTTATCTCCATTACGTTACTCAATTCACCAATTCGCGGGAAGATATTATGAATACTGTTGTCATGTGCTTCTTTTACTTTATCGGTCATTGCATCAATGGCAAAAATCAGATTGTAACCAAATTCACTGGCAGCACGTGCCGTCCCTTCAACCGCAATGCTGGTTGAAATACCGGCAAAAACCAGTTGTGTAACTTCCCTTTTCTTTAATTCCTTATTAAGCGGAGTCTGAAAAAAAGCATTCCATGATTTTTTTTCTATAAGTATGTCTTCAGGTTGAATTTTGATTTCAGGAACAATATCGGTAAAACCCATCACTGGCATTGCCATCCTGGCAATCGTATGCATGAAGAGATTTTGAGGTAAAGCAGATACTTCTACGCGTGTTTTAGTCCAGGCAGCACCTATAGGGTTTACATGAACAATTACAATTGGCAAATTAGCTGCCCTGAATACATCAACAAGCATCGAAGCTTTTAACAAAATGTCTTTTACCGGATGAACAGTATCCATTCTCACTATTCCTTTTTGAAGGTCTATCAATACGAGTGCCGTTTGTTTGTCAATTGTAGTTATCATCTTGTCTTATTTTTTGATTTGCAAATATATTCAATTTCGATAAACATTCAATGAAGTATTCAACTTGTTTAGTTTATGAATACTTTTATATGATTATCCACAAATACTACCAATAAAAAAGAGTAAAAAAGAAAATTATTTCCCGGTAATTTTTGACTTGTATGGTTGTTTATATGATTTCTTTTTAGATAAAGGATTAGAATTAAAAAGCTGAAAATAAACATAACTGCAACTACATGCTTAAAAGTTAACGTATATTTCCTGATTATCCTGCTAATATTCAATCCGTATTAATTTCCCCTTGCCCAGTATTTTTAAGATTTGAATTTGATAAAATTAGTCCAATATTGCACTGAAATTATGTTCACAATACACTCGGAAAAAAATAATAATTTAGTGTAAATAAAAGCGTAATTAAGACATAATAAAATCCTATATAGAGTTTTATTATGTATTGTTTATCTATTGTTTATCTATTGTTTATCTATTTATTTCGGGTGTAATGTGAGCGGAATGTCAGTGTAATTCACTGTAATTGTCCGATAAAATGACGCCAAATTAACAAGAATAAATAAATTCAATCCGAATTTCAAAATCAAAACCATTTCTCTTCAGTTGAATTTCGTTTTACGCTTTAGTCCGAATCAATAGATTGATTAGTTCGGTTTGCGGATGATCAGATACATTTAAATATCTTTCAGAGAAATTATTCAAAACGATAATTATTTGAATATGTAAATCAGTTACTCTGATTTTTCAGAATATAAAAAAATGATGTAAGTTGTTTTTTTTTAATTGATTTGTACAAATGCAATTCTAGGTAGATTAGAGAATGTATTTCTTTTCTAAAATGCCGAAAAAGGATAAAGATTCCATAAATTTTAAAAAAAATTATGTCCATTTCAATTGGTAACAGGATATTTGCAAACTATGTATTTGTAGGACAATGTTTTTTATAAATTTCAGATCAACCAAACATCTTATTATTTGTAAATATATTTCTCCAATATCCTATCAATCCATCAATAAAACGATTCTCACTTATATTGAAAAATCTTCTTATGGATCAAAATCCATTTTTTTCCTTATCTTTGTGCCCGAAAGGAATTCGACCCGCTTCCAGGGTTGTTTTTCTTTCTTTTTTCTTACAATTTACAATGGGGTGCCTTAATATTTCGGGCTGAGATCATACCCTTTGAACCTGCACAGGTAATTCTGCGAAGGGAATAAGAATTCATCATCCGTTTTTTTGGCTCTCAAAATCAAATTTATTAACTCATTTAATTGATTTGCTATGAGACAAATTTTTATTACAGCATTCGTGCTGTTATCCGTTTTTACCGTTTCAGCCCAACATATTCTCAAAGGAAGAGTGTTGGACGAAAACGGGAATGCTTTAGTTGGTGCAACTGTCCAGATTCAGAACAGTTCACAGGTTCAAACCACCACAGTGGATGGTATTTTCATCTTTGAAGGGTTGAAAAATACCAGTTACAAACTTGATATTAGTTTTGTAGGGTATACCACATCCTATTTAAACGCTAAGACCGATCAGGAACAGGTGGTACGATTAATTCCAAAATCGTATTCGATCAATGAAATCACGATAACTTCACTTCGGGCTACTGATAAGTCGGCAGTAGCTTACAGCAATGTGAGTGCAGAGGATCTCAGTAAGCGTAACCTTGGTCAGGACATTCCTTATTTACTTGCCCTTACACCATCTGTTACCACAACATCCGATGCAGGTACCGGAGTCGGATACACAGGAATCCGGATACGGGGAACAGATGGTAATCGCATCAATATGACCATGAACGGTGTTCCACTGAATGATGCTGAATCGCATGGAGTTTATTTTGTCGATTTTCCTGATATTGTTTCATCTCTTTCAACTATTCAGGTACAAAGGGGAGTAGGTACATCTACAAATGGAGCAGCAGCTTTCGGTGCAAGCATCAATATGCAAACGGATTTGCTGAATGAAAAACCTTATGCGGAAATCAGTTCTACATACGGTTCATTTAATACGAATAAAAATTCCATAAAAGCAGGGACCGGAATTTTAGACAATCATTATACCTTTGATGCCCGGTTATCGAATGTCACTTCTGACGGCTATGTCGACAGAGGATCAGTGAATATGAGTTCGTATTACATTTCAGGGGGATATTATTCGGATAAAACTGTTATAAAATTCATCACCTTTGCCGGAAAAGAAAAAACGTATCAGGCGTGGGATGGTGTAAGTGGAGATTCGCTCAAAACGAACCGTACCTATAACGAATTAGGGAAATACACCGATGCGAACGGGAATACCCAATTCTATAAAAACCAGACCGATAATTACACTCAAAGTAATTATCAACTTCATTGGTTACAGGAACTCAACCCGAATTTACATTTGAATACAACCCTTCATTATACCAAAGGAGCCGGATATTATGAAGAATATAAAGAAGCACAAAAGTATTCGGATTACAATTTAACTCCTCCAATAGTGAATGGACGGTCGCTTGACAGTACCGATCTGGTTCGTCAAAAATGGCTGGATAATGATTTTTACGGATTTACCGGGTCGTTGAATTACTCCAGTGAAAAGGTGAATGCATCGTTTGGAGGTGCTGCAAGTGAATATGTCGGAAATCATTTTGGAAATGTAATCTGGGTACGCAATGCACAGAATTTAGATGTTGCCAATGAGTATTACAGGAGTATTGCATTCAAGGATGAAGCAAATGTGTATGCAAAAGCCAATGTAGAGTTACTTCCAAAACTGATTGGAATGATTGACCTGCAATACAGGGTCATCAGGTATAACATGAGGGGGACCGATGATGTAATCGATCCTGTAACAAATACATTTCGTGATATTACTCAAAGTCATCCCTTTAATTTCTTCAATCCGAAAGCAGGATTGACTTATAACCTGAATAAAAACAATGATTTGTTTGTATCCTATTCGATTGCAAACCGTGACCCCAATCAGACCGACTATTCGAATGCCGGACCAAATGAAGCTCCTACAAGTGAACGGTTATATGATACAGAACTTGGATATCGTTTCCAATCGCCTGGAGTTAGTTTAGGTGCCAATTTGTATTATATGAAGTATAAAAACCAATTGATCCTGACAGGTAAAATCAGTGAAATTGGCGAAATGCTTACATCAAATATCCCCGACAGTTACCGGTCGGGGATTGAATTGACTGCCGGAGTGAAAATCACCGACTGGTTGAAATGGGACGGGAATATGACTTTAAGTTCAAATAAGATCCTGAACTTTACAGAAGAAGGAGTTGATGTTTATGACGCACAAGGGAACTGGACCGGTACTCAAAACAATTATTTGGGCACCACTGACATTGCCTATTCTCCGAATATCATCTCCAACAGTATTTTTACTTTCGATTATAAAAACTTCGAATGCGGATTTCAATCCAATTACGTAAGCAAACAATATATTGATAATACTTCGGATAATTCACGTGCCATCAATGCCTATTTTGTAAACAATTTAAGTTTACAATATTCTTTGAAAACGAAGCAACTAAAGTCAATTGATTTCCGTGTATTGGTGAATAATCTCTTTAACGAACAATACGAAACGAACGGTTATACCTGGTATTCTTATTATCAGGGTGGTCAGCGTGTTAATGACCTTCGTTACTTTCCACAAGCCGGAACCAACTTCTTAGCTTCAGTCACACTTAAGTTTTAAAAAAAATTATAAAATTAAAAAAGATCGGGTTATAGTCCGGTCTTTTTTTTATGAAATACCCGGATGCAACAAAGGCTTACTGAAAACTCAGTAAGCCTTTTATTGTGGAGATTATCGGACTCGAACCGATCACCTCGACACTGCCAGTGTCGCGCTCTAGCCAGATGAGCTAAACCCCCGTTTGATTTTTAAATTGCAGCGCAAAGATAAGAAAGTTTTGGAAATTATGAGTACTTTTGCTAAGAATTATTATCTGACTAACGCTTATTCTATTGGTTTTTCTACACATTTGAAAGATAGTATCCTAAAAACCAGTTGAAAATTGCAATTAAAAAAAAACTAAAAAACAGCCATGTACATATTTAATATAACGTATCTCGTATCAGACAAAGTGCATGATGAATGGCTCGAATGGAACAGGGAGGAGAACATTCCATTCATGCTCGATTCTGAATATTTTACACAACCGCAAGTGGCCAGAGTGATTACCAGTGCTAAAGAGGAAGGGACATCATTCTCTGTACAATTTCATGTTCATGATATGCATACGTTGAAATTGTGGAATAAAGAGTACAGTTTGCTTTTTAAGGAAAACTGCACACAAAAATTCGGGGACGAAGTTATGTTCTTCACAACCGTATTAGAGTTGGTAAATTGAGATATGGTAAAAGAACAAATCATATTGGGTATTGACCCCGGAACAACTATCATGGGGTATGGCATCCTAAAGGTTACAGGAAACAAAACCGAGATGTTGGCTATGGGTGTGCTCGACCTGAAAAAGTACAGTAATCACTACCTGAAGTTGCAACGCATTTTCGCCCGCACCTTATCACTGATTGATGAATTTCATCCTGATTGCCTGGCTATTGAAGCGCCGTTTTTCGGGAAGAATGTACAGTCGATGCTGAAGCTTGGACGGGCTCAGGGAGTTGCCATGGCTGCTGCGTTGTATCGTGATATACCGATTACCGAATATGCCCCGTTAAAAATAAAAATGGCCATTACAGGAAGCGGTAGTGCTTCAAAAGAACAGGTAGCGGATATGTTACGTCGTATCCTGAAGATTCCGGTTGAGAATATGCTTCCACAAATGGATGCTTCCGATGGACTTGCTGCCGCTTATTGTCATTTTCTGCAAGCAGGAAGACCTGTTTCTGAAAATGCCTATTCAGGTTGGAAAGATTTTATTGCCAAAAATGAGGATAAAGTGAAGAAACCGAGGGTAGTTGAGTAGTTCCGTGTTCCGTGTTCCGTGTTTCACGTTCTTTAAGTTGATTGATTAATCCTGATTTAAAAATATTTTCATTAAAATAGAAAGGGTTGTTTGCAATGCAAACAACCCTTTCTATTTATTTCTTTATTTTATCATTCTATCAATCATTACCCTGTTGTTTGTAATCCGCAACCCGGAACGCGGAACACGAAACACGGAACAGGTAACCAATCAACTAATCATATCAAACCCCGTATAAGGGATTAAAGCCTTAGGAATGCGGATACCTTCGGGAGTCTGGTTATTTTCAAGCAGAGCAGCTACAATGCGTGGTAATGCCAATGCGCTTCCATTCAATGTATGAACGAGCTGAGTTTTTTTATCGGCTGTTCTGAAACGACATTTTAACCGGTTAGCCTGGTAACTTTCGAAATTTGACACTGAACTTACTTCCAGCCAGCGTTTTTGTGCGGCAGAAAAGACTTCAAAGTCGAAAGTCAATGCCGAAGTGAAACTCATATCCCCACCACAAAGACGAAGAATACGCCATGGTAGTTCGAGTTTTTCTACCAGTGTCTGCACGTAATTGACCATTTGATCAAGTGTTTCATACGATTTATCGGGATGTTGAATTTGAACGATCTCCACTTTGTCAAATTGGTGTAACCTGTTCAGTCCACGTACATCTTTACCATACGAACCGGCTTCACGACGAAAGCAAGCAGAATAAGCTGTATTTTTAATTGGAAGTTCATTTTCATTCAAAATCACATCACGGTAGATGTTGGTAACAGGGACTTCGGCGGTAGGAATCAGATACAAATCATCAATATCGCAATGGTACATTTGATCTTCTTTGTCAGGCAGTTGTCCTGTACCATAACCGGATGCTGCATTTACTACATAAGGCGGTTGAATTTCAAGATAACCTGCTGCAGTTGCATTGTCGAGGAAAAAATTAATTAACGCACGTTGTAAACGGGCACATTTCCCTTTATATACAGGGAAACCAGCACCTGAAATTTTTACGCCTAATTCAAAATCAATCAGATCATATTTTTTTGCAAGATCCCAATGGGAAAGTGCATCGGCAGGTAAATCAGGCATTATGCCACCGGTTCGTTCAGTCAGGTTATCTTCCGCATGTTTACCGGCAGGTACACTTGCATGAGGCAGGTTTGGAATCTGTACCAGCAATTCTGTAAGTTTCTGTTCAACATCAGCTTGCTGATCGCTAAGTGTTTTAATGGTTTCTTTCAATTCGACCGTTTTCTCTTTTGACTGATCAGCTTCCTGTTGTTTTCCCTGTTTGAAAAGCAAGCCGATTACTTTCGATAAATTATTCAATTCTGCAGAAGCCTTATCAACCTGAACCTGGGTTGTTTTCCGCAGGTTGTCAAGTTCCACTACCTGAGAAATGATAGTTGCGCCATCATAATTTTTAATGGCAAGCCGTGAAATAACTTCGTCCCTGTTATCTGTAATATATTTGAGTGTAAGCATCTCTTTTTACTATTTACAATTTAATCATTTACAATTTACCATTCCACAAACAGCTTTAAAAGACTGTCTGTATATAAAAAATCCCGGTTCTGTGAATAAAAAAAATCTCCCGTAATTTTACATGGAAGTAAAACAACAGGAGATTTATGTGTGTTGAATATCGGCTAATTATTAGTTAGCTTCGATAGGTTTTACAGAAACAAATGACTTGTTGTCTTTCTTTTTTCTGAATTCTACAACTCCATCGATTAAAGCGAACAATGTATGATCTTTACCCATACCAATGTTTTGACCAATGTTGTGAACAGTTCCACGTTGACGAACGATGATGTTACCGGCTTTTGCAAACTGACCACCAAATATTTTTACGCCAAGACGCTTGCTTTCTGATTCACGACCGTTCTTTGAGCTACCAACCCCTTTCTTATGTGCCATTTTCTTCTATTTTTTTCGGTTAAGCAACAATTTCCTTAATAAATAACTCTGTGAAATTCTGACGGTGACCGTTGCGTTTGCGATAACCCTTACGACGTTTCTTGTGGAAAATAATTACTTTTTCACCACGAACATGCGATAATACATCACAAATAACTTTTGCACCTGCAACTACCGGAGCACCAACAGTGATAGCACCATCATTGTCAATCAGTAACACTTTGTCAAATTCAATCTGAGAACCTCTTTCGGCCTCTTCCATGCGATGGATATACAGTCTTTTTCCGGCTTCCACCTTAAACTGTTGTCCTAAAATTTCTACGATTGCGTACATTTTTTAACGACTTTTCTGATTACATCGGGAAGGTGAGGTGCTTGTGGCATTGCTTCTTGTATACCTTATCCGAAACGAGGTGCAAAAATACAACTTTATTTTTAATCTGCAAAGGGTTAAGTCAAATTAATTTCAGAACCTAAGCACATTTGGTATAAAGCCATAATTTGATTGTTGGGAATAATTTATTAAAATTTGCAATATTGTCAGCCTATTTTTAAGGAAGTCATGGTTAAAGAACCCATTACTGCTTTATCATTGAAAATTGAAATTTCTTCATTTTCATTTTTTAATGCTAAAGCATAGAGTAAAGGTAAAAAGTGGTCAGGTGTAGGTACAGCCATTTGTACAGCGGTACCCAATTTGCCATAGTTAATAAGTTCTTTATGATTATTTGACTGTATTAAATTTTTGAATATTTCATTTGCTTCCAATGCCCAGTCAAATCCGAATTCTTCATCATCCTCTTTATCCCATGCTACTTTGTGAAGATTATGTACCATGTTTCCACTTCCTATAATCAAAACACCTTTGTCTCTGAACGAGGCTAATTCTTTTGCCAGTTCATAATGTTCTTTAGGTGATTTGTTATAATCCAGACTCATTTGTATCACAGGAATTTCAGCCTGAGGATACATTCGACTGATGACACTCCAGGCTCCGTGATCCAGTCCCCATTTCTCGTCAGCCTGTACATTCGTACTATGAATCGTATTTATCGTTTCATGAGCTAATTCAGGATTTCCTGATGCCGGATATTGAATTTCATATAATTCGCACGGGAAACCACCAAAGTCGTGGATAGTCGGCGGTTTAAGCATTGCCGTAACATGAGTACCCCGAGTTTCCCAATGAGCAGAAATACAAATAATTGATTCAGGGGTTGGAATTATTTCACCCAGGGTTTGCCATTTTTTAGTAAATTCATTTTCCTCAATGACATACATTGGGCTTCCATGTCCGACAAACAACACAGGCATACGTCCTGTGTTGTCAGGGGAAGGAACTATATTATTCTGATTATTGAGATTCATCATATACTTTTATTTTAAACGAAGGATTCAATTCAGATGGTAGTTAACTTTAAAAATATAATTCTTACAATTAACTGATTCCAAATTCGACATCACAAAGTATTTTTACTTTGTCGCTAACTAATACACCACCTGTTTCAAGAGCAGCATTCCAAACCATTCCCCAGTCTTTACGGTTAATTTCACCCGTAACTGAGAAACCTGCCTTTTTATTTCCCCATGGGTCAGTCATCAATCCTCCGAATTCAACCGATAAGACGACCGGTTTTGAAATTCCTTTAATAGTCAATACTCCATTCAGATCATAATTATCTTCATCCTTTTGAGTCATACCTTTTCCTTCAAATTCAATTTTAGGAAATTTTTCCACGTCGAAGAAATCGGCACTTTTTAAATGTGCATCTCTGTCAGCGGCTTCCGTATCAATGGATGCTGTTTTTATGGAGAAACTCACAATGGTGGATGCGAAATCGTTTTCAACCATACTTGCTTTCCCTTCAAATTCCTTGAAACTTCCCAACACATTCGATATCATAAGGTGTTTAACCTTAAATTGCACTCTGCTATGCGAAGGGTCAATTACCCCCTGCAATAATTTTGAATCAGTTGTTGCCATTTTTTAATGTTTTAATAATTGAACTTATTTTTGTTTGATTATAAAAATGAAATCATTATTATGATGCAAAGATACAGCCTACAGATAAGTAAACGGTAATAGTTTTTGGAAAAAGAGTGGTACTTTTAAGAAATCATTGCACGGGTGATTTCGCGGAATTGAGTAGGAGTTACAGATAGTTTATTGTGAAACACTCTGGAAAAATAGGATTTCTCATTGTACCCCAGATCAAAACCAATTTCAGATACCGATTTATCGGAATGGATCAATAGATTTTTTGCTTCGATTAGTTTGCGTGTTTCAATAATTTCAGAAACACTTTTCTGAAAGTTATTTTTACAAATAATGTTCAGGTTTCGTTCTGACATATTCATTTTATCGGCATAAAATGAAACACCTTCATCACGTCGGAAATTTTCTTCCAGAATTTTAAGAAAATTATTAAAAGTAGTAATTTGTGAAGATTTGGTGATACTTTCAACAGGGATATTCCTTTTTCGTTCAGTTTCAATCATCGAGATTAATCCTGCAGTCAGATGACGAATAGTAGTCAGGTCAGGATTTATTTGATTATATTCCTCATTTATAATTTCGCAAAGGTTTATAAATTTTCTGGTAGTTTCACTATGGAATAAAGGGATATTAGTTGATGTGAAAAAATTGGAATAAAAGTTCAGTTTAGAATCAGGAATGAATTCATTTTGATAATTAATTACCCATCCCCTTAAATCGTCATGTTCAATAACCCGATGCATCTTACCCATCGAGACATAACTCACTGAAGGTGCCTGAATAACTTCGACCTGAAAATCGATATAGTGTTCCAGACTGCCTTCTGTTACTATGATTACTTCCTCAAAGTCATGAAAATGTGCATTTTCTCTTTTAGCCTGAAGATTTTCAACAAATTCTTTTGTTATTTTAATTATTTTGAAGGGTTTATCCATCACAGGATTAAATTATAGTTGATCAGATCAGAAACACAAAGTTAATAAATTAAATCAATATTGTGTCAGTGTATTTATATTCATCAAATATAATTATTTTTCAAACTGTGTGAAAAAAACGGACTTCCAGTAAATGGAGTCCTTTTTTTTAATCAATAAAGACAATGAATTATTTTTCACTAAGTTTCTTTAGCTTTGAAAGACCATGATTCCAATCATTACCCATCGTTTTATCCATATTCATAAAAAGAGTCAGGATATTCATTGGATAAGGCATATTCCCTTTCATTCCCCATGTTGCTTTAGTTGCGGTACCTTCCGAAACAAGTTTTAAATAAGCTTTGCCGTGGCTTTTATAAGGTTTAAAGAAGTTAAGATCAGTTTCAAAAAAAGTTGGTTTATCAATTGCAACAATTGTTTGACTCCCTGAACCAACAATATCACTTTCCCAACTTTGCATGGCACCAACAGTACCATCCTTGCCTGTAAGTTCTTTTTTCATTACCGGATCATGATCATTCCATGGGCTCCATTTGTCCAAAGCAGATAAACTGTTTACGTTTACCCACACAGTATCGATGGGAGCGTTGATTGTTATAGTTTTTTTATAATTAAAATCTTTTGGAACAAATAACCCAACAATGAGTAAAAGAGCAAGCAGAGTTCCCAGCCCTATAGCCAGATATTTTAATGCTTTCATGTTGCAAGATTTGAATTACTTATTAACTTTTTGATTTTGATAAATCATAATTTACCATCCAATTTATTCCGAACTTATCGGTAAACATACCGTAATAAGCGTCCCAAAAAGTTTTATCTAATGGCATCGTTACAATTCCTCCTTCAGAAAGTCCATTAAAAATTCTGGTAGCTTCTTCCATAGAATCAGTTTCGATAGATAATGTGATGTTATTACCGGTTATAATCGAATCTTCGAAAGCATATGAAGCATCACAGCCGAATAGTACGGTTTCATTGCTGATAGGTAATGAGATATGCATAATTTTTTCCTTATCGGATTCAGAAGTCGGATATTCTATATTTTCCGGCATATCTTTGAATCTTCCAACAAAAAGGAATTCACTTCCAAAGACTGATTTGTAGAAATTGAAAGCATCTTCACATGTACCTTTAAAGCTTAAATAGGGATTTAGTTTTGTCATGTTGATTCTGTTTTAAATTATTAATCAATAAATTATTTTTTACAAACTTAAATCAATTTTCCATATTGAAAAACGGTCAAAAGAAATGAATTGTAAAGTTTTTAATTGTAATAATAAACAGAAATCAGGAGAAAAAGTTTTTTTAAGACAAATACTAATGATCAGATATCTATCCTGCCCAACCTTCCCTATCCAGATTACGATAATTGATAGCTTCAGCCAAATGATTAGATAGAATATTTTCTGAATCATCCAAATCAGCAATAGTACGTCCTACTTTTATTATTCTGTCATAAGCTCTTGCAGATAAATTTAGACGTTGCATCGCATTTTTGAGTAATTCAGAACCGGTTTTATCAATTTGTGCAAATGCCCTCATTTGTTTGGATGACATTTGAGCATTGCAATACACTCCATCAACATCTTTAAAACGGACTTCCTGAATCTGTCGGGCTTTTATGACGCGATCCCGAACAACCTGACTGGCTTCAGAATCTTTCATTTCAGAAAGTTTCTCAAAAGGAACGGGTATAATTTCAATATGAATATCTATTCGGTCGAGTAAAGGACCTGATATACGGCTCAGGTATTTCTGAACGACTCCCGGGCCACACACACATTCACGTTCAGGATGATTGTAATATCCGCATGGACAAGGATTCATTGAAGCTACCAACATAAAACTGGCCGGATATTCAATAGCAAATTTGGCACGCGAGATACAGATTTTACGATCTTCAAGCGGCTGACGCATTACTTCTAACACTGTTCGTTTAAATTCAGGTAATTCATCCAGAAACAGGACTCCGTTATGAGCCAACGATATTTCACCGGGTTGTGGAAAAGTTCCGCCACCTACAAGCGCGACATCCGAAATTGTATGATGGGGACTTCTGAATGGTCGTTGAGATATTAATGAAGTATTACTATCAATATTTCCGGCGACAGAATGAATTTTCGTTGTTTCTAAAGCTTCTTGTAATGATAAAGGGGGAAGAATGGTTGGAATACGTTTGGCTAACATCGATTTTCCGGCTCCGGGAGGTCCTACCATGATAATATTGTGTCCACCGGCAGCTGCCACTTCTAAGGCTCTTTTGACATTTTCCTGCCCTTTTACGTCGGCAAAATCAATTTCAGAAAGATTTACATTATTGAAAAACTCTTCCCTTGTGTTTACAATTGTTGGTTCAGGGGATGACTTTTCGTTGAAGAAATCGATAACTTCTGTTATATTTTCAACTCCATAAACCAGCAAATTATTTACAACAGCAGCTTCTCGTGCATTTTGTTTTGGCAGAATAAATCCTTTAAATCCTTCCTCACGGGCTTTTATGGCAATCGGTAACACTCCTTTTATAGGCTGCAATCCGCCATCTAATGATAATTCGCCCATAATTACAAATTTTTCCAACTCTTTCGGTTGAATGGATTTTGATGCAGCCATTATTCCTATAGCCATAGGTAAATCATAAGCCGATCCTTCTTTTCGAATATCAGCCGGTGCCATATTGATGACGATTTGTTGTCGTGGAAATTTATTTCCGGTAAAATTAATTGCCGAAGCTATACGTTCATGACTTTCTTTAACGGCATTATCAGGAAGTCCGACATGGAGGAATCGGATTCCCTGACTTACGTTTACTTCAATGGTAACGATAGTAGCATTAATACCTTGTACAGCTGCTCCAAATGTTTTTACTAACATGCTTTTTTTATTTAAGAGGTAAGACTTAAAATTATCAACACATTAAAAGTAAAATATAATTTATAAGATCCTTAGAAAGCGTACCCAACATTAAAAGATAAAGGAATTTTTACAGCACCATTTAAAGGAAAGACATTCCCGTTTGAATAGTGTCCGATTTTAATTTCTGCATTTAAATTTCTTTTTTCACCAAAGAATATTCCGACTCCCATATTATCCTGGAAAGTAAAATTTTTACCTGTTTCGATTCCATCAATAATGGTTTTAGAAATATAACTCGGACCTGCTACAGAATAATAGAAATAGGCATCCACAGGTTGAGTATGCAAAAAATTAAATCTCAAAACCGGAAAAACAGAAAGAGTAAAAAAAGATTCTTTATTTTGTATGATTTGGTTCTTACTTATTCCACTACTTTGCCAGATTGAAGCACTTACTCCCCAATCCAATGCAAAAATTTTAGCAGTATGATAAATGTTACGATGATAGTTAAGTGAAAAACCCTGAGACACTTCTGCGTCACCGCCCCAAAACAGATTTGCTTTTTCGAGTAAATTATTTATTCCATACCCAAGAAAATTATTAGAATATCCTATTTGCAACCATTGTTTTGGATTTATAAACCCTGTTTCAGCAGCCATTTCAATATTTTTGTCAGAAACAGGTGTTAACTTATAATTGAAACCTGCAGATATAAATGTAGTAGCAGGTTGATTAACTGAATTTTCTTTGGGAGTGAAAGCCGCACTTAACATCAATCGCCAGTTATTATTTAACGAATAGTTAACTCCTCCTCCCATTAAGATTGTTGAATAACTTACACCGGAGATGATGGGATTGCCATCCAAACTATTAAACCCATGACGTGTCACAATACCTAAACCAACTTCACCATTGATTGAAAAATGTTTACTAATTGGCAATTGAGGTCTTAATGTAAGTCCGCCGACATTCATCCACACAGAACTTCTAATGTTCATCTCAGCACCTCTGTCATAATAGTAAAACACCCACGAAACAGGTCGCATATAGGTAAGTTGAGCAGATAAATACTTATTAAATTCATATCCGTAAAGTACTAAACGAACTGCAGGATGATTTACTATTACATTTTTAAATACATATCCTGCAGGAGCTTGAAATTGGAAAGCATTAAAATCATAATCAATTGATCCGATACTTACTCCAAAATACGCATTTTTTAATGCTAAAGGTAATTGTGCACGCTCATCCTGAGCCATTACTTCAAAAGATAATAAAACAAACAAAATTGTAACTATAATCGAATGGAAAAAAGATTTCATTATACTGATTAAAATTAAATTATTTAACAAATACCTTCATTCAAAAGTCAGAATTATAACTAAACCTGAATTAACTGTCTACCAGATTGCAAAATTAATTAATTTATTTAAGACATAATCAATTTGCAAATTATTTTCTTAAAGTTATCGTTATTTGTTATTCTTGTAATTTAACTGACAGAAAAAAAAATAGCCGGAACAACAATAGTTCCGGCTTATAAATCTGAATAACTCCAATAAGCATTTAAACTTTTTCAGACAAATAGGATGCAATACCATCCTGAGTTGCCTTCAATGCTTTATCACCCTTTTTCCAGTTTGCAGGGCAAACTTCACCGAATTCTTCAGTAAATTGTAATGCATCGATCATTCTCAGCACTTCATCCACATTCCGGCCAAGTGGCATATCATTTACAACCTGATGACGAACGATTCCTTGTTTGTCGATCAGAAACAGTCCCCTGTAAGCCTTCGGTTCCCCAATAAATGACTCATTTCCTTCTTCATCATATTCTTCCCACCCTGCTAATACATCATATGCCTTTGATATTTCCAGAGTATGATCAACAACTATCGGATAGGTTACTCCTTGAATTCCGCCTTGATTTTGTGGTGTTTGAAGCCATTTCCAATGTGAAAATTCGGAATCGGTTGAAGCTCCTATCAAAACAGTATTTCTTTTATCAAATTCAACCGACTTGTCCTGAAATGCAATTAATTCTGTTGGGCAAACAAACGTAAAATCAGCCGGATAAAAGAAGAAAACGACATACTTTTCTCCAACAAATTGTTCTAAAGAAAAACTTTCGACAATTTCATTTCCATTCAATACAGCTTTGCTGTTAAATACCGGTGCTTTTTTTCCTACTAATACTGACATATTCTTTAATTTTTAATTGGTTAATATTTCGATTACAAAAATAATAAGAAGTTAATTGAAACCACCATGAAATCTTATAGAGTTTTTGAATAGGTAAATAGGTAAAATATATAAATAAGCAAAACTATTGGTTACACCTTAAACCTTATTAATAAGAACAGTCGCATAAGCAGAAATTCCTTCAATTCTTCCAACAAATCCCATTTTTTCTGAAGTTGTTGCCTTTATAGAGATTGATTCAGCATCAACCCCCATTACTTCAGACAAACAACTTTGCATAGCAGGGATATAAGGATTAAGTTTTGGTTCTTCGGCGCAAATCGTACAATCGGCATTTCCTAATTCATACCCTTTTTCCCTTATCAAAACCATTGTTTCCAGTAATAAAATTTTACTGTCGATATTTTCATATTCTTTTGAATTGTCTGGAAAATGAAATCCAATATCACGTAAATTGGCTGCTCCAAGTAATGCATCGCAGATTGCATGAATTAACACATCAGCATCCGAATGACCCAATAGTCCAAAACTATGTTCAATATAAATTCCTCCTAACCATAATTCACGTTCAGGTACAATTTTATGCACATCGTATCCAAAACCAACACGTATATTCATATTCACAGCTAAAATTCAAAAAACAGTTGAACTAACCTAAAGGATGAGAACAACTGTTTCAATAGCAATTAAAATAATAAAGTTTTACAGATTTAAGTTCTTAAATTATTTTACCAGATTTTTCAATCCGAACATGTCAAATGATAACGAGAAACGTAAAGTCTGATCAAGTGGATCTGATTGGGAAGTAGCAATTACATATGCACAATCTAACTGAAATATATTCAATTTAAATCCTGCACCTGCAGTAAAATACTTACGATTCCCTTTATACTGACTTTCATTATAATATCCACCTCTTAAAAAGAATTGGTTATTATAGGCATATTCTGCTCCTAACGACCACATTATTTCTTCCATTTGTTCTCTAAATCCACCGGGAGCATCTGTAAATGACTGAAATATTCCTGCTATAGGAGACAAATTATTATAAGCTGTAATATCTGCAGCTGTTGGATTAAGTTTTGGTGTAGGCACCAATAATTTATTTAAATCAAGACTAACTGAAATCTTATTATAATTGTCAAGAGGATAATCAAAGGAACTTCCAACACGTAAATTAGTAGGAATAAAATTACTCGTTTCATTCTGATCATACGATATTTTTGATCCTATATTTGAAATATTAATACCAAAAGCCAAATTTCCATCTACATTTTGTAAAGTAACAGGAGTTTTATAATAAGAGGACAGGTCAGCAGATACAGCTGATCCAGGATACATTTCGGATCCTCCTGCAAGATTTATTCCATTATTAAGATCAGAATAAATATATCGCAGGGTAATTGCTGCTGAAAGTTTCTCAGAGAGTAAACGGGAATAGGCTAAATCCACAGCGACTTCATTTGGATGTGCGGAACCTTGTGGAATACCTAACTGATCCATCAATGTAATATCTCCTAATGAGAAATAACGCAGAGAAGCACTTAGAGCCTGACGTTGATCAAATTTCCAATATCCGGCTAGATATGCCAAATCGATATCGGTTACCAATTGTCTAAGCCATGGTGTATATGAAATAGATAGACCTGCATCACTTTCCATAAAGACATACTTGGCTGCATTCCAATACTGAGAATTAACATCAGGTGTAGTCGCAGCACCAACATCACCCATACCACCGGCACGTGCATCAGGTGCAATTGAAAGCGAAGGGACTGCAGTAACAATCGGATTGTTTACCTGGGCAGAAACTGTTACAGATAATGTAACAAAAGCACATATCACTAATAGGTTATTTTTCATTCGAAAATTATATTTTTTTAAAGTTACAATATTAATAAAAATAATTAAGTAATTAAGTAATTAAACGGATATTTTAGATATTATTATTCTACGACCAACATTTTATTTGTTTTGGATGTAAAGTCACTATTTTCAGTTTTAATACTTACCCGATAAAAATAAACACCGGTTTTAACTCTTAGACCATTATTAGAAATTAAATTCCATGAAATATTATCCGCACCCGATTGCGAGAATGACCAGATTTCACGACCGGAGATATCAAAGATTTCAACTGTTGTACTTAGAATAGTTTCAGGTCGATCATCATTAACAACTATATTTGTCACAGTTTTCACCGGATTTGGATAATTATAAACAGAAAATATTTCAGGGGCTAACCCAGTAACCACATCAAAATTAATTGATTTTGTCGTTGAATTATCCAGTAAATCCCAAACCTTGAAAGTGAGTGTATGTTTCCCATTTATCATCAATGGTAATTTATATTTTACAACTCCACTTGTATAACTATTTGTATTCGCCAAAAAATAATCATTTAACACATAAGATTGTAAAGGATCCTGATCAATGGTCAACATTATATCGTGTCCTATACCACTCCCGACCGTATTAATTCCATCATTATCACTGACATTTGCCATGAAAAGTGGTGTTTCATTCACCTTACCACCCGATACAAAATTTTCAGAATTCAGGTATAAATCGGCTTCGGGTCCAATCGTATCGTTTAAATAATTTGTATCAGTACCTCCAATAAGAAAATTTTCAAAATAGCCCTGCGCCTCAAAATCATTTGTATCATCATTGGCATAATAATCTATTCGTCCTCCACCGTAATTATATTTTATATCTTTAGGCAACATAAACGTTAAACTATAGGTGCCGTTTACAACTTTGACATCACCTGAGAACAGAATATTAGGACGATCGGAATAAGTCATTGAACCATCTCCCTCATTATTCAACGTTGTAATGCGTTGCACCTTATCATATACTATAGCATGGAGGTTTCCATTGAAATTATCAATTTTTGTTCCATTATCATCTGCTACTATACCTTGAATTGTATCAATTGACAGAGCTCGTAATGTATCGTTTCCAAATGAAGTACTTTCATTTACCTTATTTGTAATAACATGATATTCAGTTGGATAATTTAATTTTAAAGCTGGGTCACCAATTAAAACATAAGATAATTTATTTATCTCTGTGCCTAAATTATTTTTTGTATATGCCAGAACATCCCCTAAGCGAAGATGGTCATCATTTTGCTCTTTTAACAAAGTCTCACAAAACAATTTATCAAGGCCGAAATTTTGCGAAGCATATACCGGACGTGCAGCTGCCAATATTCCAACTCCACCTCCAATAGGATTAAAAATCATTTCTTCTCCGGCAGAAAATAACAGATTGTCAAATTGTACAAAATCGCAGGTAGCGGCAACAATTAGTGGCAAATGTGTATTTGCCAGTATTTTAATATCAGCTAACGTTAAAATAGATTCTTTCGACCAGGCTGTTGGGGCGGCATGACCGGTGTAATTCAGCAAAAACAATCCTGACTGTATTAAATTCAGTAATTTGTTTTTTGCCACCGGAGAAGTCGGGCCACTTGCATCAACTACTTGTAAAAAGGCATCAAGGTATATTTTGTTTATTTGATACGCAGGGTATTTAGTTGTAAGTGATACTGCAATACTGTCAGCTTGTGTAGAATGCAATGAAGCATCGCCATCATCAGCCACAAAACACAGTTGATTTTTCCAGTAACCTTTTCCTTGATTATTCATATAGCCAATGGTTTTATTGACTACATCAGTTGCTTGTTGCGATGTTGTTACTGTAAAACGACCAACGCCTAAATCCATTAATTCTGATGAAACATCTAAACCATCATTGTCGTCCAACAGAGTATAATAATCATCTGTAACATACGATTGCGTTAATTCCAAAGAATTATCGGCTTCATATGTCAAAATTAAATTTTCTCCTGAATTTGATAGTATCTTTCTGTTATCAAATGTTCCCTTTCCAAAGAGCAACAGATATTTTGGGATTTCGGATGTATTATTTGATTGTAAAGCCCTGTCATATAACATTTTCAACATCCAGCGATAAGCAGTGGCATCTGGTGTTCCTGAAGAAAATTCATTATAGACCTGATCGGTTGTGACTACTTCCACCGTTAAATTATCATGATCCCGATGTGCCTGAGCCAATGTTTGGGCTTGCGACAGAAAATCAGGATGAGTAATGATTACCATGTCTGCCTGTGCTATTCCATGAAGATTTTGATTAGGAACCACTCCTAATATTACCGGTTTCTGAAAAGCCGATGAAGCAGTTGGATCTATTGCTAAATAATTTTTAACAGTATTACCAGAATCTGTAAATGACATTTTGCCATTTACTGTTAAGGTTGGAATTTTACTTATATTCTGCAAATCAGTTATATCCCATATTTGCACATTGGCATTTGCATTACTTAAAAGGTATTGATTATTTGAAGATTGTCCTAAAAAATCGACATTCTGGAATTGCATGGCCGATCCACTCATGGTTAAATGCCTTCGTGCGTTCACTTCCAGATAATTTAGATATCCAATCGATGATGACGTCGATTGTAAATATTTAATGTTAAAATTAAATGCATCTACCTGTGGAGTGAAATTAAACATGGTTTGAGCTCCTATTGCCGCTTCATAATTATCACCAACTGTACTTTGATTAACGCTTAGGTTCTGGGATTGTTGACCATTTAAATTAAGCGAAAAATTTGAATTAACAGACGAGGTTGCAGCAACATCCAGACGGACTTTTGTAGAATTAGTCAGAACAGGATTAGGGAACGTGAAGGGTAACACATACGAAGTTATATCACTAAATGTTTCACCATAAAATTCTGTTCCTGACTGTAAAAAATTTATCAGATCTTTTTCATATACCTGATAATCAATAAACTCTTCCACTGTATTTGTAGTCGGGGAATTTGACAAAACAACAGGTTTTTCGTCGATAGTCTTACTTACTCCGGCATCGGATGAAACGAAATAATACCCATAGTTGGAATAAGGATTTATTTTGTGAGTAAACATCGATTTTGTATTATCGTACGTCCATTTATTTATACCCTGTCCATAAAACAGAATATAATCACCTGAATTAAAGACTCCATCCGCCCCTTTATTCATATAAATGGCTACTTCTGGCAAATCATCGTTATTGTTGAGTAAGAAACTTTGTTCCAAAACACCTCCTCCATAACCGAAAATATGAACATTGACCGGATCAATACCCATCGAAACCAAATCTTCATAAGTCAGTTTATATATTCCGCTATTTGTAATCTGAATCTTCACAAATTTACCCTGTGCTAATACAGAAGATGTAGTATACGTTCGTGCATTTGAAGAAGCTACTTTTTGTGGTAGTGATGTTTTAGAAATTTGCAAATCAAATGATTGTAATTTTTGAATATTGCCACTTATATTTATAAAAGGCAATATACTGATATTAAGAAAGCTTGAACCACGTGCATGCAGAATTTTAGTAGAGATTTCAGGGACAGTTGAAAATGAATTTTTACCTGCTAACAATGTATTTTCTTCAACGGTCAAGGGGATATAGACCGGATTTTTAAGCTCCGCTGAGTAGGAAAAAGAAGGATCGCAGTTAATGCGTTGATGATAATATGGCAAGTGATTTTCCGATGGATAACCTGCACTGTCGAATGAGATAACTTGAACGGATGATGTACCAATATATGATTTTTCAACACCCTTCCAATGTAAATTGTGAGAGGTTATTTGTTCTGTTTGCGCATACAAAACGCTAACATATATAAGTAGAAAAGAGAATAGAAGAATTTTATATTTCATTTAAAAATAAGGTCTTTTTTTAAAATATACAACGTAATAACGATTTAAATAGTCATTTATTATTATTTGGCGATAATTATAAATATCTTCTACTACTTAATATAAAAATCGAACATCTTTTTATCAAAAATATATCCTTCCAGTCTGTCACCAATTGTGACTTTGCCAACTCCAGCAGGAGTGCCTGTAAAAAGCAAATCGCCGATCTTAATGGTAAAGAAACGACTTATATACGCAACAAGTTCATTAATTTTAAAAATCATTTCAGAAGAATTTCCAATTTGAACAGTTTTTCCGTTTAAATCTAACCGGAAAATGATATTCTGTATATTTTTAAACTCTGTTACCGGTAAAAAGCTCCCTATGGCAGCTGAATTATCAAAACCTTTACATATTTCCCATGGTTTTCCTTCGGCTTTTAGTTTGCGTTGTAAATCCCGGGCTGTAAAATCTACTCCTAAACCGATTTCAGCATAATACCGATTTGAGAATATCGAGTCAATATTCTTACCCAACCGATTAAATTTAATAATTAATTCAGTTTCATAATGCAATTCTGTTGTGAAATCAGGAATAAAAAAAGGTTTGTTATTTTTAAGCAATGCAGTATCCGGTTTCATAAACACTACCGGTTCAGAAGGATTTTTGCTGTTTAATTCTTTATTATGTTCAATGTAGTTTTGACCTATTGCAAATATTTTCATTTTGTCTTTTGCTGTTTTTGATTTGAAATTCGTTTTTTTTCATCTTCTTTTATTGCGTTTAATCTATTAAACATCACCGCTAAATGAGCATAAATTGAAGTATTCTGTACAATTACATTTTCTGGAACCCTTATTCGAAATGGTGTAAAATTCCAGATTGCCTGAATGCCACCTTCAATCATAATTTCAGAAACCATTTGTGCTTTATCGACAGGAACAGTTAATACGCCGATGTTAATCCCGGTTTGAAGTTGAAGTTCTTCAAATCGTTCAATATGATGAATTGGTACGCGGTTTATACTCGTTCCTGCTAATTCGTATTTAACATCGAAACCGGCTACAATTTCAAGTCCAAACTGTTCTAATCCGTTATCATGCATCAATGCACCACCTAAACTACCAACACCAAATAAAAAAGCTTTATGGGAATTAGTAAATCCTAAAAAAGATTCCAGTATGCCAACAAGTTCTTTTACATCATACCCTACTCTTGTTCTACCGGATATATTTACATACGACAAATCTTTTGCAACCATTGAAGCATCAACAGCAATATTTTTGGCTATCTGAGTAGAAGATAAATGCATTTCTCCCTCTTTTAATACTAATTGTGCATAAGCCAGGTACCATGGTAAGCGTCTCAAAGTTGGTTCAGGTACTTTGAAATGTATAGAAGCATGTACGTTAGACATTTTCATGACAATTAAATTTATTAACACACAAAAATAATCATTTTTTTTAAACACTCGCCTACAACTGTCATTAAAAAATATAGATTATGTCTTTTAGATGGAATGCAAATTTTTTATTCAGCTAAAATGCTTAACTTTGCATTCAAAAATAAATTTAGATTAAAATCTTTACATACGAAGTTAATTACTTATTTTCAATAAATTATGGAGTACAATTTCAGAGAAATAGAACAAAAATGGCAAGCTTACTGGAAAAAAAATCATATTTATAAAACCGGAATTGATCTAAACAAACCAAAATACTACGTATTGGATATGTTTCCATATCCATCAGGAGCAGGTTTACATGTAGGACATCCTTTAGGGTATATTGCCTCTGACATTTACAGCCGTTACAAACGGCTGCAGGGGTTCAATGTGCTTCATCCAATGGGGTATGATGCTTTCGGGTTACCTGCCGAACAATATGCCATTCAAACCGGTCAACATCCGGCAGTCACAACAAAAAAAAATATCGCTCGATATCGTGAACAATTAGATAAAATCGGATTTTGCTATGATTGGGATCGTGAAATTCTTACCTGTGAACCCCAATATTATAAATGGACTCAGTGGGCATTTATACAAATGTTTAATCATTATTTTAATATACAATCCCAAAAAGCCCAACCAATTGAATTGTTGGTTAAAGATTTTGAGAATTTTGGAACTGAAAAAATTGTGGCTGCATGTACTGAAGATCTCCGTTTTACTGCAAATGAATGGAATTCTAAATCCGAAAAGGAACAACAAGAAATTTTACTCAATTACCGAATTGCTTATTTAGCCGATTTAAAAGTAAACTGGTGTCCGGCTCTTGGTACTGTTTTAGCGAATGATGAAGTAAGCGATGGCGTTTCTGTCCGTGGAGGTCATCCTGTCGTACAAAGAGTTATGCGCCAATGGAGCTTAAGAGTTTCTGCCTATGCTCAACGATTATTGGATGGTTTGAATTCTATTGAATGGACAGATTCATTAACAGAGACTCAAAAAAACTGGATTGGGAGAAGCGAAGGTGCCGAACTTCGGTTTAATGTAAAAGGGAAGGATTATAATTTCGAAGTTTTCACAACAAGAGCTGATACAATTTACGGAGTAACTTTTATGGTACTTGCGCCTGAAAGTGAACTGGTAAAGAAACTTACTACTAAAGAACAGGCTTTAGACGTTGTGAATTATCTGGACGCAACAAAAAAGCGTACAGAACGGGAACGCATTGCCGACAGACGTGTTTCAGGTGTTTTCTCAGGTTCATATGCCATTAATCCGGTAAGTGGAACTGAAATTCCAATCTGGATAAGTGATTATGTTTTAGCCGGTTATGGTACAGGAGCTATTATGGCTGTGCCTGCTCATGACAGCCGTGACTATGCATTTGCAAAACATTTCAGTCTACCCATCATTCCGTTAATTGAAGGATGCGATGTTAGTGAAGAAAGTTTTGATGCCAAGGAAGGATTTATGATAAATTCCGGTTTTCTGAATGGACTAACCGTAAAACAAGCCATTGCAAAAGCAAAGGAATATATATCAGATAATAAGTTGGGAAGATTAAAAATAAATTTCCGGTTGCGTGATGCTATCTTCAGCCGTCAACGCTACTGGGGTGAGCCTTTTCCTGTTTACTATAAAGACGAAATGCCTTATATGCTCGACGAAAGTCGTTTGCCCCTCAAATTACCTGAAGTGGACAAATTCCTGCCTACTGAAAAAGGTGAACCACCACTTGGGCGCGCTAAAGATTGGGAAATTAATGGTTATTCTCTGGAATTGAATACCATGCCTGGTTTCGCAGGGTCTTCAGCATATTACTTGCGCTACATGGATCCGAATAACGATAATGCACTCGTAAGTCCTGAAGCAAATCAATACTGGCGTAATGTAGATTTATATATAGGAGGAACTGAACATGCCACCGGTCACTTAATATATAGCCGGTTCTGGAATAAATTCTTATTCGATTTAGGCCTGGTTTGTGAAGATGAGCCTTTTAAAAAACTGATTAACCAGGGTATGATTCAGGGAAGAAGCAATTTTGTATACCGTATTAAGAATTCAAATATATTTGTTTCATTGAATCTGAAGAATCAATACGAAACCACTCAAATTCATGTTGATGTAAACATCGTTTCAAATGACATTCTGGATATTAATAAATTTAAAAACTGGAATCCCGATTACAAAGATGCTGAATTTATCCTGGAGGATGGAAAATATTATTGCGGTTGGGCTGTTGAAAAGATGTCTAAATCTATGTACAACGTAGTCAATCCTGACGATATTGTTGAAAAATACGGTGCAGATACTTTACGTTTGTATGAAATGTTCCTTGGCCCTCTTGAACAATCCAAACCCTGGGATACCAATGGTATTGATGGTGTTCATCGCTTTTTAAAACGTCTTTGGAGTTTGTTTTTTAAAGAGGATCTGTTTATTGTAAATGAAGAAAATCCTACCTCAGATGAATTGAAAATACTGCATAAGACAATAAAGAAAATTACATTTGATATCGAAAATTTCTCATTCAACACTTCGGTATCTGCTTTTATGATTTGTGTAAATGAACTATTTACACTCAAATGCAGTAAAAAATCCATTCTTGAGCCCTTGGTAATTTTATTAACTCCTTTTGCCCCACATATAGCTGAAGAGTTATATCACACACTCGGAAATAAAGAAACAGTTTGTGATGCCGTTTTCCCAATCTGTAATGAAATGTATCTTAAAGAAACGTCCGTGAAATATCCGATTTCATTTAACGGGAAAGTTCGATTTATAATAGAACTACCTGCTGACATGAAGAAAGATGATATTGAAATATCAGCAATGTCGAATGAACAAACTTCGAAATTTCTCGAAGGGAAAGTCCCAAAGAAGATTATTGTTGTTCCGGGTAAAATTGTAAACATAGTCTATTGATTTTTTATTATTAATCAACTGAATAAAATGAATCTGAAATCAATCACAAAAGATACCTGGATTTCCATCAGGGAATACATCTTTATTGCTTTTGGTTTGTTAATGTATAGTGCAGCATGGAAAGGGTTTTTACTGCCCCATTTAATTACAGGTGGTGGTGTAACAGGTATCGGTGCAATTATATTTTATGCTACAGGCATCCCTATTTTCGTAACTTATTTTTCAATTAACTTTGTCTTACTTGTTATTGCAGTACGTACTGTTGGTTTGGCATTTAGCCTTCGAACCATTTATGGCGTTGGAATATTGACATTGTTTTTTGCATTTTTACCACAAGCTGTCCCCGGTACTTTTGTAGGAGTCGGAGACACTTTTATGGCTTGTGTTATTGGTGGTTTATTGTCCGGGGCTGGTATAGGCATTGTGTTTTTAGCTAACGGTAGTTCCGGCGGAACTGATATAATAGCCAAAGTGGTGAATAAATACAGGAATATCACGCTTGGTAGAGTCTTACTTTACTGTGATGTTTTAATTATTTGCTCCTCTTATTTTTTCGATTTTGGTAGCCTTGAGAAAATTGTATACGGTTTGACAACAATGGCAATTTCGACCATTGCGGTGGATATGGTGATTAACGGTGTACGACAATCTGTACAATTTTTTATTTTTTCAAAAGAATACGAACAAATTGCAACGAGAATAAACATAGATTTGCATCGTGGTGTAACTATTTTAGATGGGATGGGATGGTATTCGAAAGAACCTGTAAAAGTGATCACAGTTGTTGCCCGTAAAAATGAATCAATCAGGATTTTCAGGATCGTAAAAGATATTGATCCAAATGCCTTTATTTCCCAATCTTCGGTCATTGGCGTTTACGGAGAAGGATTTGATGTCATAAAAGGCAAGTGAAATTTATTAATTTTCTCTCTCATTTAAATCAACATTTTTAATTAAACATGGGTGATAATTTAAAGCAAAAAATGCTGGGTGCCTTAGCCTGGAGTTCGGTTGACAGATTAGGACAACAAGTTGTACAGTTTGTCATCACTTTAATTTTAGCGCGTCTTCTGAATCCTACTGATTTTGGTTTGTTAGGAATGGTTGCGATTTTCGCTGCATTGTCCTACGTCTTAGTGGAAAGTGGTTTTGGACAGGCACTTATTCGGAAACAGGATGCAAATGAAACAGACTATAATACTGTCTTTTACTTTAACATATTTACCTCTCTCCTGCTTTATCTAATTTTGTTTGGTTGCGCTCCATTCATTGCTGTTTTTTTTCATCAACCTAAATTAGTAATAATTACAAGAGTCTCATTTTTGGCCATTTTATGCAATGCGTTTTATCTGGTGCCTTTCACTCAACTTGTTAAAGCAATGGATTTTAAGTCTGTTGCTAAAGTAAACTTAATTTCGACATCTTTGAGTGGCATTTTTGGGATTATTTTTGCTATCATGCATCTGGGTGTATGGGCATTGGTTCTTCAGCAATTATCCTATCACTTTTTTAGAATGGTATTGTTCCACTTTTCAGTCAATTGGCGTCCTAAATGGTTATTTTCATTTCAGGTTATCAGGAATTTTTGGAAATTCAGTGTACATCTTTTAGGCACCTCCATATTAAATGTGGTTTTTAACAACCTTTATCAATTTATCCTGGGCCGATTTTATGCAGTTAAAGAACTAGGTTTTTATTCCCAGTCCAATAAATTAAGTGAAACTTTTAATTATAGTTTCCAACAGGTATTACTTAGTAGTACCTATACGCTTTTTACTCAAATACAGAATGATAACGACAGATTAATAAGGATCTTTCGGGAAGTAAGTAAAAAAACTTCTATTATTACTTTCCCGATCATGATGGTTTTAATTGCAATTGCCAGACCATTTATTTTTGTACTTATAGGGGTCAAATGGCTACCTTCTGTTCCTTATTTTCAATTGCTTTGTCTTGCTTCTCTATTTACTCCATATTATGTTTTAAATATGAGCGCTTTAAATGCCCGTGGCCATTCAAAAACAACCTTTCAAATTGAAATAATAAAAAAATGTTTAATTGTAATTTCTGTTTTTAGTTGCTTCAAGTTCGGGGTTATCGGACTCTTATCCGGATATGTTTTGTCCTGTTTTATATCTTATCTTATTTCGACCTATTATATAAAAAAAGATATTCATTTATCAATAAATATTCAAATACGGGATCTGTTACCAAATATGGTTGTTGGAAGTATTCTGGCAATTCTTGCTTTTTCGGTTTCATTGTTTATCACAAAACCACTTTTATTACTATTAAGTCAAATGATACTGATATTAATATTATACTTCCTGTATATCAGATTCACCCAACCAAAATTAATCAGTCAGATATTCGGAATTGTAAGAGATAAACTTGAAGTTTTTACGAAATCAATAAAAAACAGGAATAAATAAGTTAATTGTTTAGAATGATCAGATTTCGCCAATCAATTCACTGGTAATTTTAAGGAGTTTTTCTTCCCTTAAATTAAAGGAGAAAAGCTTTAAAACCCTTTGACGGGCTTCTTTTCCACTGTTTAAATTCAAGGCTTCAAGAATAGCCTTTTCAAGATCTTCAACACTTCGTTTATTTACAATCATACCCGTATCCCCTATAGCATCGGGAATACCATTTACATTCGAGCCAACGGGTATGCATTCGAGCAACATGGCTTCACTTAATGTATTAGGCATGCCTTCGGTAATGGAAGCCTGAACAAATACTTTTGCCTGATTATATTTCTTATTCAGCACTTCCTGTGGGCAAAACGAAGGAATGATTTCAAGATTCGGGATTTGTGAGACATGATAATTCTCTTCCGTCCAATCTGTAAATTTCCGATTTAATCCTATTAAAACAAAATTCAGTGTTTTATTGCGTTCTGCAACCTGAATAAACAGATCAAAACCTTTATTATAGAAATCGCCTACCTGACTCATTGTACCTACAGTAAGGACTAAATCAGCCTGTTTTACAATTGATTCGTCACGATTAAACAGGCTTGTATCTATGCCATTATAAAGTATTTCAATTTTCGTTTTAAGAGGTCGAACATAATGTTTAATACCGTCAATATGAGGATATAAGTCGTTATAATACGAGTTTTCGTTATAAATAAGCGATTTATGATTCGAGATAATTAAAGTTGTATGTCGTAATGCATATTTGACACAGAATCCTCTTATTTTTTTCCTGTAGACACCTTTTTTTAATTCGGGATAACAAACCGCTTCCTGTCCGCCGATAAAGATGATGGATTTTTTGTGCATTATTTTTGCAACTAAAGCCATAAGTGCAGAATGATAGTCGGCAAACCATGATACAAACAGTACTTTTTTTCGAAACAGATTTGATGTTAAATAGAAAAAAAGGCAGATAAGCTTCCATCCGTAAATCAATTTATTTTTATTTTGATCCATTAGAAAAGCTTTCACTTCATATTGTTTCTCCAAAATGTGTTGATCACCACGAATAAAACTCGAATTTGCAGGTTTTATATAAATGACACGGGTTTTATTTTCCATTACAATATTTTTTTAATCTGTTTGCAAAAGTAAGAAATCATTTCCATTTGACTGTAATTAAGGTTAATTACTTCCATAAAATAAAATGTATCAGAATTTACAACTTATTTTTCCATAAGGATAACTTTTCTGTCGACAATTTTAATCTTGTTTTTAAACTATAAAAAGAATGTTGTATCTTTGATGTTTATAAATTTGATAAACAGAAAATGAAGATTTTAGTAACCGGATACTCCGGTTTCATAGGTAAATATCTGACTGAAAGATTAACCCGGTCAAGTCACGGGTTGATTTTAATGGATTTGGCCAATGGGTTTGATATTTGTGATTGGGAACAAATAAAACATATTACCGGGATTGATGCAATAGTTCATTTAGCAAATTTATCATTTGTACCGGCATCGTACGAACAACCAAAAAAGTTTTATGAATCAAATTATCTAAGCACGTTGAATATGTTGGAATTATGTAGAATAAATCATGCAAAAATGATTTTCTTCAGTTCTTATGTTTATGGTCATCCTCAATATCAACCAATCGACGAAAAGCATCCTATACAGGCGTTTAACCCTTATTCTCAAACAAAAGTAATCTGCGAGAGTCTTTGTGAAGGTTATAACCGTGACTTTCATGTGCCTGTCACAATTTTTCGTCCTTTTAACATTTATGGGATAGGTCAGAATCCCGATTTTTTAATTCCAACCATTATTCAACAGGCAAAAAAAGGAAGTATTGTTATAAAAGATGACCGTCCAAAAAGAGATTACATACATATCAAAGATATTGTCGAAGCAGTAATGGCAGCTATTGATTCAAAACCATCGCCTATACTGCAGACTTATAATCTGGGAACAGGAATAAGTTATTCGGTAAAAGAAATTGTTGAACAGGTCAGGGACTTATTCAATTCTAATATTGATTATCAATGTTTAAACGAAATCCGACAAAATGAGGTTATGGATACAATTGCCGACATTCAGAAAATTAAATCGGAATTGAAATGGGAACCAAAAATATCCATCACAGAGGGTTTAAAAATGATGATTTGATTCTTAAACGCATAATTAGAACGTAAAAACATTAAAGAATGAAGAATATTCTGGTTACAGGAGCAGGTGGATTTATTGGCTCACATCTTACAGAACTATTAGTAGAAAAAGGATATAATGTAAAAGCTTTTGTCCATTACAACTCATGGAACAAATGGGGATGGTTGGATACAAGCTCAGTAAAAAAAAGAGTGGAAATTATTACCGGTGACATTCGTGATTACGATTCTGTTTTTTCAGCCATGAAAGGTTGCGATACAGTTTTCCATTTGGCTGCCCTGATTGGAATACCTTATTCATATGTATCGCCTCAGGCATATATCAAGACAAATATTGATGGCACTTATAACGTACTTCAATCAGCCCGTCAACTGGGCATTGAAAAAATCATGGTAACTTCGACCAGTGAAACATATGGGACTGCACAATATGTACCTATTGACGAGAAACATCCAATGGTTGGTCAATCACCATATTCAGCGACAAAAATAGCGGCTGACCAGCTAGCTATAAGCTACTATAATTCATTTAATTTACCTGTAAAAATTGTTCGTCCCTTCAATACTTATGGTCCACGTCAGTCTGCAAGAGCTATTATTCCTACCGTTATTTCTCAAATTCTAAATGGTCAGACAACACTTAAATTAGGAAATCTGAATCCGACGCGTGATCTTACATTTGTTAAAGATACCGTAAACGGATTTTACGAAATTGCCAGATCAGAAGGATTATTCGGTGAAATAACCAATATCGGAATGAGCGAAGAAATAACGATTGGAAATTTAGTAAAACTCATTGCGGAATTAATTGGTTCAAAAGTAGAGATTTTATCCGATGAACAACGAATTCGTCCTGATAAAAGTGAAGTCGAAAGACTTTTTTGTAACAACACAAAAATTAAATCTAACACTGCCTGGAATCCAAATTACAACCTTGTAAGCGGATTGACTGAAACAATTGAATGGATTGGAAATAATCTGTCATACTTTAAACCGGAAATCTACAATGTATAAAAGAGCAGTAATATTAGCCGGAGGAAAAGGCACCCGTTTGAAACCTTATACAATTAGTTTACCAAAACCTCTTGTCCCTGTTGGTGACATGCCAATTCTTGAAATTATAATCCGTCAGTTAGCAAAAAACGGCTTCAATCACATTACCATAACTATAAATCATATGGCTGATATTATTCGGGCCTACTGCGGTGATGGAAGTAAATGGGGAATAAAAATTGATTATTCACTCGAAGACAAACCTTTGAGTACAATGGGTCCGCTTAAACTCATAAAAGACTTGCCTGAAGACTTTTTAGTTATGAATGGAGATGTATTAACCGATCTGGATTTCGAATCATTTTATAATGAACATGTTACATCTAAAAGCATCTTTACTGTTTCGGCTTATTCACGTGATCAGAAAGTTGATTATGGCGTTCTGGAAATTGGAATAGATAATAGATTAGTGAATTTCATAGAAAAGCCAATTAACCGCTATAATGTCAGTATGGGTGTTTACATGGCCAATAAGAAAATTCTTGACTATATTCCTGAGAACCAACTTTATGGTTTCGACCATTTAATGCTCGATTTAATACGTTTTCAACATCCTGCCACGGTTAAAATTCATTCAGGCTATTGGTTGGACATTGGTCGGCCTGATGATTATGAAAAAGCATGTAAAGATTTCGAAGAAAACAAAATAAAAATATAAACAAGTCACTATTTTTCATTTGTAACTGACTCTTCCGAGGTATTTTGCAAACATTTCGATATCGGCATGGAACAAACTAAATCCATAGCCTATAAATGATCGAAGCTTCCATACAGGTTGATAAAAACCAAAACAAAAGATTGATTTCAAATAATTTTTACGGGCACCTGCAAAGTCTTTCCGCATCAATTTATACCGGCCTGATCGTGAATGTGCTTCCACCAATTGTTTTCTGAAATGTACATCCAGTTGTTTTCTCGTTACTCCGGTTTGATTAAAAAAAAGATTTTCACGATTAAAAAAATCAATAGCAAAACTATAAAAACCTTCATGAATTTCAGCAGTGTAGGTTTTAGTAATTTGATCCGGATAAAAACGCCAGTTACCTAATGGTTGTAGAATACATGAGAACTTACCGCAAAGTGAAAGTTCAATCCATGTAGTTAAATCGATTAAAGGCAAATGATGACTTTGTTTAAAACCACCTATTTTGTCTAATGCTGTACGTCTGATTAATACTGTCAGGGCTACAATAAAATTAGAAAATAATAAAACCTTTGTAGCTGTTCCAACCGGATTATTGTTCAATATATCATCTGATTTTGTTGAAAAATCAGTCAACCCATAATTCGATTTTAAATCAGTCGTTGAAGAAAATGCTTGTCCGTATGACATCACAATATCTTCATCAGCTTCTAATTCTTCCAGTTGAAGTGTCAATTTCTCAGGCAACCAAACATCATCACCTTCCAATACAGCAATGTATTTGCCTTTTGCCAGAGATAATGCAAAATTATAAGTCTCACTTAATCTGAAAATACCAATATTCTTTTGAGTGAATAAATGAATTCGCGGATCATTTACTGACAATTCATTTGCAATAGAGTAGGTATTATCAGTACTTCCATCATCAATCACCAGCATTTCCCAATTGGAAAAAGTTTGAGATTGAGCTGAAAGGATACAATCAGTAATATACTTTTCGTGATTGTAAGTTGGAGTAATTATTGAAACTAATGGGAGATTCATGAATGGTGTAATTTTGCCACTGTTGCAAATTGTTTATATCTGGCATCCTTCAAAAGGCCAAAAGACAGGTTGATAAATAATTTTTCTTTCCAGCTTTTGCAAGGTCTTATTCCTTCATGGTGAACGATATCATAACCTTGTTCCCGAAACATTCGACAAATACTTTTTGAAGTAAAAAACCTCAAATGTGTATCATCTAAAATACCTCCTTCTGGTTTATATCTGAATTCGCCTTCAAAAACAACTTCGGTAATCAGATTCGCAATATAACGGAAATTTGGAATTGAACTAACCACAACTCCGGTTGGAGATAGTAATGATTTCACCATTTTAATTGTATCCCAAGGCGCATATAAATGTTCCAATACATCATTAAAAACAACACAATCAAAATAATTCTTTGGCAATTGATCAAAAATAGCATTAAAATCACCGACTAATACTTTATGACATATCTTTGCAGCAACTTTTGCAGCATCCGGATTAATCTCTACTCCCCATATCTCACGATCCGGACGGTTAAGTAATTTGCAAAAGTTTCCTTCACTGCATCCAACTTCCAAAATATGAAGTGAAGTATCAGGAATATATTTCAACATTTCAGGACGTTGACTATGAAAATATCCAATTTCTGTTTTTAATATTGTAGATTGATCTAACATTTTTTATGGTGATTAAGTATTATTGTATATTGCATATTAATTATTTTGTTTTTCTAATCAGCAGTTTGAAATTTCGTTTCAAAGCAGTTTTCAGGAAATAAAGCCAGTTAAACGAATCAAGAATTCTTATTTTCAACCCACTTAAATGAGTATCATTTGTAGCAACCGGTAATTTTTTCATCCATTTCCTGCCAACTTTTCTATTGGCTATTGTGTTTTGTCCTACATAATTCCCGTCGGAATAATGAGCAAGTAAGACACTTCTATCTACTACCACTCTATAGGGTTGAAAAAACACCTGTAAAGAAAAATCAATATCATATCCATGAAAATGAGTAAGTAGCTTTTCATCAAAATTACAGTTTTTAAAAACCTCCTTTTTACTGAACATAAAGACTCCATCAATGCAAACAACATCGTCAATCTCATTTTGTTGAACGCTTTTATCAAAATCCTTATAATTATCCCAAGCATAGATATTTCCTCGTAAAAACCGACTTAAACCGGGTCCCTGCCCTATTGCAGAGGGATAAGATGATCTGAATTTTGTTCCTGCAATGCCAATCAAACCAATTGTAGTGTCATTTTTCATTATTGAGGTTAATCTATCACCCCACATTTTTGTTTTAAATAAAACATCCTCATGTACAAAACACAAAAAAGGAAATTTTGATTTAGAAACACCGATATTATAAGCTTCACAAATAGAATATTGAGCTTTATTTTCAATGGCTATTATTTCAAATTCAACACCGATTGTTTCTTTTATATTTTCAGAAACCCGATGAAGTAAAACAGAATCTTGCGTTGAAATGATAACTGAAATCATAAAGATTTGAACTATAAAACAGTGTATGTTTTTTAATAATTAGCTATTTCTTCAGCAGCAAAAACTGCTGCCTGTCCTTTTCCATACAAATTAACAGAGAAGTCTGATTGTTTTGTTTTGAAAGTCTCAAAAGCATTCTTCAATTTCATCGAATCACTACCGACCAGCATATTAAATCCATTTTCAACCAATTCCACCCACTCGGTTTGTTCGCGTAAAGTAATGCAATGTTTCCCGAAGAAGAATGCCTCTTTCTGTACACCCCCACTATCGGTAATGACCAACTCACATGATTTTAATAACATAATCATATCAAAATAGCCTACCGGATCAATTAAGTTGAATTCAGGCACAATATTTAGTTGTGTAAGTATATTTCTTGTACGCGGATGAATAGGAACAACAACTTGAGTTTGACGGTTGATTTCATTTAATCCCGCAATAATATGTTTTAGATTCTCCGGTGAATCTGTATTTTCCTGACGATGTATGGTTGCCAATACAAATTTATGTAATCCGTTTTGCTTAATGATAGTCGATTTTTGTTCTGCCCGTTCAGCATAATACATAGCTGCATCCTGCATCACATCACCATTCTTAATGATTTTTACCGGCATTTGATCAAAACCTTCACGTTTCAGATTATTGATAGCCGTAACAGTGGGACAAAAGAGGATATTGGATATACGATCAGTGAGAATACGGTTTATTTCTTCAGGCATTTCCATATTATACGACCGTAATCCGGCTTCAACATGTATCACCGGTATATGGAGCTTAGATGCTGCCAGTGCACCGGCTAATGTGGAATTAGTATCACCATAAACCAACAACCCATCAGGTTTTTCTTTTATTAATATTTCTTCAATACCTTCAAGCATACGGCCTGTCATGGCTCCATGGGTTAAACCGTGAATGTCAAGTTGAAAAGCCGGTTTGGGTATTTCCATCTCTTCAAAAAACACATCTGACATATTTGCATCAAAATGCTGACCTGTATGAATAATCAATTCATCGATACCATTCAATTGAAATTGACGGCTCAATGTTGCAGCTTTTATAAACTGTGGGCGTGCACCCACAACTGTGATGATCTTCTTCATAACAAATTTAATAAGATAGCTAATTGTTCTGTAAGTGATTTACGGGAATACTTCTCCACAGATTCTGTTTTAATAATCAATGAATTAGACTTATATAGTTTATAATAATCGAGAATAACTTTTTTTGTTGCTATTTCATCCGAAAAGCCAACCATTACTCCACCCCCCGTTTCATGAAGTACCTGAGCGGCATCACCATCTGTCGGGCCTACTCCAAGAATAGGACGTTTGGCTGCCAGATATTCATAGAACTTACCTGTCAGTATACCTTTGGCATTGCCGGAGTTGTTAATTAACAGAAGTAAAACCTGAGAGGATTCTTGTTTAGCGATGGCTTCACTGTGTGATAAATAATCAATCTTCAATAATTGATCCTCCAAACCATTATTACGAATATCTTCCAAAACCGAAAAATCTACTTTCCCTACCAACTGTATCTGTAAATCGGATTTAAATTCTGAATTATCCGAACATATTTCGCTCAACACTTTCCAAACAGTCTGAGGATTTCTGGCTGCATTTAAAGTTCCAATATGCGAAACAGTGAATTTTTCATCTAATTTTATATCATTTTTCTGCTCATCAGCAGTGTCATACCCATTAGAAATTACATCAATTTTCTGTGGTTTCAACAATTCATATTCAATCTTCATTCCATTCGAAACGACTACTACATTATCAGCTTTTTGCACTATTTCTTTTTCAAGACGGTGATGTATTTTATCAGCAAGTCCAGTCAAATTCAACTCTTTATAGAAATCAATATTTGTCCACGGATCCCTAAAATCGGCTACCCATGGGAGGTTCGGAAAGTTTTTCTTCAACCCCAGTCCGATCATGTGCATGGAATGAGGAGGACCGGTAGTAATCACTGCATCCACAGGGTTTTTCTTTAAAAAGTCTGTCAAAAACCGAACAGAAGGTTTAATCCAGAATCTACGTGGATCAGGGATTAAAAAATTTCCCCGTATCCGGATCGAGATTTTATCTTTCCAGCTTTGTTTTTTATCTTCTGAAATAAATCCGGCATTAATAGCTTTGTTTTTTTTTCCTGTCAGATTCCTATATACATTATAAGGTTCCCAGATAGGAGTTTTTAATATCTCAATATCATTCGGGATATCTTTCTCAAATGAATGATCAATAGATGGATATTCGGGATTTTCAGGTGTATAAATGATCGGTTCCCAACCAAAATCACGCAGATACTTGGTGAATTTCACCCAGCGTTGTACACCGGCACCACCACTTGGAATCCAATAATAAGTCACTATCAATACTTTCTTCATTTGCATTTCAACTATTCACTTTTGTTTAATCAGATAATATCCGCAGGTTGAGATATAATTTCTCAGGTATGGAATTCGCCCTAAAAAAGCAGAAAGTATTCGTGGTTTTAATCCGAATTTCACTTCATAGTTCGGATTAATAAAATAGAATGTTTTTAGGATTTGAATATATCCGTTTTTGTTAACCAGTCTTTCAAATCGCTCCAGACTTATGCCTGTTTCTTTTATTTCCAATAGCGTTGTGATTTTTGCAGCACTTTCTCCAAATATTTTTAAAACACTTTTGTAAAGTGTCGTAGGTAATAAATGATAATAAGGAAGTGCGGATAGAATTTTACTTTCGCACATTTGTTGATGTCCGCCAAATGGATTTTGCCAGGGTGGAAAAGCAAAGAATACAACCCCATCAGGTGCTATTAAATCCTTTAAAAGTGAAAGAAATTTATCCTGATCATGAATATGTTCAATCACATCACGGATAATGATTATATCAAACTGTGAATGAAACTCAGTTGTTTTATAAATATCTTCACTAATCAGCTTAATATTTTTTGCAAACGGATGATTTTCATAAAACGCTTTTCCTTTTTCAATTTTCGGAATACTAAAATCGACACCCGTACACATACAACCCAAATCCAGAAAAGGTTTCAGATTTCCCGCTTCACCACACCCTATTTCAAGGACTTGTACGGTAGCATCAATTTTCTTAACTTGTTCAATAAAGGGGATAATATATTTCTGCGTAGTGAAAATTTGTTCATTAATATATTGCAGAGGATCTGAATGACGTTTTTGCATTGTCGACTAGTTGTTTATAGTATTGATTGCTCGTTGAATGCGTTGAATTGTTTCATTTTTACCAATGACAGCAGTAATGTCGAACATGTGAGGTCCTTTAGCTTCCCCTACTACCGACAAACGGAATGCGTTCATGACACCTCCCATATTATATTCTTTGAATGTAATCCAATCTATCACAATCTTTTCTGTATTTGTCGACGAAAAATCATCGATATCTGTCAATACATTGATTAATTCAGTTAATTGTGAAGGAGTTTCGGCTTTCCAGCGTTTCTGTATGGTTTTGGGATCATATTCAGTAGGTGCAATGAAAAAGAATCTGGATTGATCCCAAAGATCTTTTATAAAACCCACCCGTTCTTTTACCAATGATATAATTTTAGTTATTTTATCAAGATCTTCAACAACTCCTTTTTCAATTAAAATTTGTTGGAAGAGTATGGCAACTTCATCATTCGGTTTTAATTGCAGGTATTTATTATTAAACCATTTCCCCTTTTCATAATCAAATTTAGCACCGCTTTTGCTGACATGTTCCAATGAAAACTGATCTATCAACTCCTGCATGGAAAATATCTCCTGTTCCGTTCCCGGGTTCCAACCCAACAGGGAAAGGAAATTAATTACTGCTTCAGGGAAATAACCTGCTTCCCGATAGCCTGATGAAGTTTCACCGGTTTTCGGGTCTTTCCAGTTGATTGGAAAAACGGGAAATCCTAGTCGATCGCCATCCCGTTTACTCAACTTACCATTTCCATCAGGTTTCAATAGCAACGGTAAATGGGCAAATTCGGGCATTACATCTGTCCAACCGAGATAACGATATAACAATACATGAAGCGGAGCAGATGGTAACCATTCTTCACCACGGATAACATGCGAAATTTCCATCAAATAGTCATCAACCACATTGGCCAGGTGATAAGTAGGTAATTCATCAGAGGATTTGAATAATACTTTATCGTCAAGCACTGATGAATTTACGATTACTTCTCCTCGTATCAAATCCTGTACTTTAATTTCTTCGTTTGGTTCAATTTTTATCCGAACTACATATTGTTCTCCTTTTCCAATTCGTATTTTGACTTCATCGTCTGATAAAGTCAGAGAATTAGTCATCTGATTCCTTATTTTTGCATCATACTGAAAATTAGGTATTTCTGATCGTTTTGCATCAAGTTCAGAAGGGGTATCAAAAGCTATATATGCCAACCCTGCTTCGAGCAACTGATCAACATAGTTGCGGTAAATGGCTTTTCGTTCACTCTGACGATAGGGTGCATGAGGACCTTCATTTCCTTTTTGGGATCCTATACCTTCATCAATCTTAATCCCTAACCAATTGAGAGATTCTACTATATAATCTTCAGCACCTGGGACAAAACGTGCTGTATCTGTATCTTCTATACGGAGTAACATGTCCCCTCCAAATTTTTTAGCAAATAAAAAATTATACAAAGCTGTTCGAACTCCTCCAATATGTAAAGGGCCCGTTGGGCTTGGTGCAAATCGCACTCTGACTTTTTTCATTAATTGTTTTGTTTGTTTTAAAATCATTTTGCTGCCGCAAGAATGATCTTTATTTTAAATGCAAAAATAACAAATTTTACTTACATAATAAGAGTTTATCCCTACTCATTACACAATAAAAAACCTCCCGACTAAAATCGAGAGGCTTTTATATTAAATTGTAAATTGTCAATCTTTAAATTGTCAATAAAGTTATTCCTGATTTAAAGTTACACGTTTAAAAGCGATGCAGGTTAAATGCTTTTTTGCAAGCAGTTCTTTTACTGTTATTTTTCCAGCTTCTTCACCGCCTCCTTCGTACTTTTGTTCTATAAGGGTATATTCTTTGAAAAATTTCGCCATACGTCCAGCGGCAATATTGTTTACTTTCTGTTCGGGTAAAGTCGCAGATTTTTCTGCAATGACCGTTGTCTTTATTTCGCGGGCTTTTGCTGCATCTTCTGCTGTAATCCAGCCTTTTGCCATATTTGATTCAATGTGGTCTTCGCTATCAACGTGTGCGGGGTTTATACCTGCTTTTTTCAATGCGACTTCAACTTCTTTTGAAACAAGTTCGATTTTGGTTTTTTCGATAGCCACTGCCAGCTCGTTATCTTTTACCTTTTGAGGTATAGCGGATTCATCTATAGCCACAGGTGACATTGCCGCAATATGCATTGCTACGCCGTGTATGGTTTCGTATTCTGCGTTTTTTTCAGCAAAAGCAACTAAAGTTGCCAGTTTGTTTCCCGGATGGATATAAAATGCAGTTGTTCCACCCTGTACGAATTCATAGAAATCCAATTCCATCTTTTCGCCGGTGACACCAATACGTTCAACGATCAAATCTGAAATTGCTTTACCGTCAATTTTCAATGCTGCAAGAGCTTCAGTATTTGCCGGTTTCTCTGCCATAGCAACGTTCAGAATAGATTGAGTAAGAGCCACAAATTCAGCATTTTTTGCAACAAAGTCAGTCTCACATTTCAATGCTAAAACAGCTGCAAAATCGCCATTCGACGATGCCAAAACACAGCCTTCCGCAGCGTCACGGTCGCTACGTTTCGCAGCTACTGCCTTTCCTTTTTTACGAATAATCTCAATTGCTTTTTCTAAATCGTTATCAGCTTCAGTGAGTGCGTTTTTACAGTCCATCATGCCCGCACCTGTCATTGTGCGTAATTTAGAAATTTCTGCCATTGTTACTGCCATAATTGTAAGTTTTTGCCCCCCTACCCCCCAAAAAGGGGGAATAAAGAGTTGTGTGTTATTAATTATTATTTATATACTTGCTAATTGTTTCCTCACTTTACTAGAAAAAGGAATAAAAAAAAACGAGATACCAGTTACAAAAAGAATTTATAACTTGTAACTCGTTAGATTTATATAAAAAGTATTTTAAGTCCCCTTCGGGGGATTTAGGGGGCTCTTTTATTCTTCTTCTTTGATGAATTTTTTAACGACATTAGCGTTCAAAGCTTCTTCATCTTCTTTTTGAGTTCTTGGTCTTTTTGTAATTCTCGATTTTTTCTCTTTCGAAACAGGTACTTCTGCAACTTCAGAATCGATTTTTTCAACCTTACGTTCTTCCAAACCTTCCTGAATAGCTGCAACCATTGCATTTAAAATAATGTCAACCGATTTAGTTGCATCATCATTTGCAGGGATTACGAAATCTATATTATTAGGATTTGAATTTGTATCAACAATACCAAAAATTGGAATACCCAATCGTTGTGCTTCCAATACAGCAATATGTTCTTTCATGACATCAACAATAAACAGAGCTGAAGGCAAACGGGTCAAATCAGCGATGGAACCTAAGTTTTTTTCCAGTTTTTCACGTTGACGTGTAATTTGAAGTTTTTCACGTTTAGAAATATTATCAAATGTACCATCAGTCGCCATTTTGTCGATTGTGGACATTTTTTTTACCGCTTTACGTATAGTAGGAAAGTTAGTTAACATACCACCAGCCCAACGTTCTGTGATATATGGCATTCCAACTGCTCCTGCTTTTTCAGAAACTACATCTTTTGCTTGTTTCTTTGTGGCTACAAATAAAATTTTACGACCGGATTTAGCAATTTGTTTCAATGCTGCAGCAGCTTCATCGATTTTAACCACTGTTTTGTGTAAATCAATGATGTGAATATCGTTACGCTCCATAAAAATATAAGGAGCCATAGCTGGATTCCATTTGCGTTTCAAGTGTCCAAAATGGCAACCTGCTTCTAGTAATTCTTCAAAATTTGTTCTAGACATTTTTGTTGTTTAAATTGTTTACATTCTGTTTAACTCAATTGTCGAGTAGCCTTCCAGTGTACTTAGAGTCTCGGCAATTTAGATACTAAACTAATTGAATTTACCATTTTATCATTTACAATTTACAATTTATGAACGTGATGTACATTTTTTGATAAAATAGTAAATAGTAAATGTATAAATAGTAAATGGTATTAACGTTTTGAGAACTGGAATCTTTTACGGGCTTTTGGTTGACCTGGTTTTTTACGTTCCACTTCACGTGGATCACGAGTCATTAAACCATCTACTTTTAAAGCTGGCTTATCTTCCGGGTTAATTTTCACCAATGCACGGGCAATTGCCAAACGTAGTGCGCCGGCTTGTCCATTAAATCCACCACCATCAAGATTAACTTTGATGTCATATTTTTCGACAACTCCTAATTTAGTCAGAGGTTGTTTAATAATAAATTGTAAAATGGGTGATGGAAAGTATACAGAAATATCACGTTTATTGATGGTAATTTGTCCGGTTCCTTCGCTCACGAAAACACGAGCAACTGCCGCTTTTCTTCTTCCTAAGGCATTAATAACTTCCATACTGATTATTTGAGTGAGTTTAAATCGATTTGTTTTGGTTGTTGAGCTTGCATAGTATGTTCCGCACCTGGGAATACATACAAATTGCCCAAAAGTTTATCTCCTAAACGGTTTTTAGGTAACATACCCTTTACCACTTTCCTGATAAGTTTTTCTGAACTTTTGGCCATTAACTTAGCTGGTGTTATTTCACGTTGACCGCCCGGATAGCCTGTGTGGCTAAGATAAATGCGGTCGGTCCATTTGTTACCGGTCAATTTTACTTTTTCTGCATTGATAAGAATCACATTATCCCCGCAATCTACGTGAGGTGTGAAACTAGGTTTGTATTTCCCGCGCAAAAGTTTTGCTACTTTTGAGCCCATACGTCCCAACACCAAATCGGTAGCATCCACGACTACCCATTCTTTCTGCGCCGTTGCTTTGTTGGCAGAAATGGTTTTATAACTTAACGTATCCACTTTTTAAAAATGTTTTTTTAATTAATAATACAGTCTTCTCATTCAGTTCAATCGCATTTTGGAAGAGGCTAATCGGCACAAAATAGGATATTTACATACAATAAAACGGACCTTTACACTGTGATAATAAACGGACTGCAAAAATACTGTTTTTCTTTGGATTACCAAACTATTGAACACCTTTTTTTTAATCCCTTTTTTAAACAGGTAAAACAGCTTTTTTAACTGAATATTTTCATCAACTTAAAAACATCATTTCCTGTCCATTTTTCTTTGACAAAAAAAAAATTGTAGTTTTCAATCAAAAAATAGATTATGTTTGTGTAAAAAGTATTGAACCCTAATCCGAATCAATATGTTTAATCATCAAAAATAATTCATTTATAATTAACTATGCTAAGATTAACTTTTGATTTTTATAAACGAGATGCAATAACAGTTGCTGAGAAACTACTTGGTAAAGTTTTGGTTCGAATTTCTGAAGATGGTTCAATAACCAGGTATGTTATTACGGAAACGGAAGCATA
>Ga0302268_1000047_pt1 | contig 69065 bp, 38 predicted proteins | sample III_Bog_E2_1_FD_194554 | JGI IMG/M metagenome (GOLD analysis project Ga0302268, IMG submission 194554) | Peat permafrost microbial communities from Stordalen Mire near Abisko, Sweden - III_Bog_E2_1 | ecosystem: Environmental > Terrestrial > Soil > Wetlands > Peat | place: Sweden: Abisko... | reverse complement strand
TCAACCGTTTTCAAACCGAAAGTCTGGTTAAGGAGTAACATATGCGTAACCTATTGGTAACCTGTCTGTAGCCTGTCCTGTAATAAGTATATAACAAGGTAATAAAAAGGTAATAATAAGATAATAATAAGACTTTAAATAGATTCTTATTATATCCTTTTTAGTTGCTTATTATTTTCTTATCATTTGTTTTCATATGGATAGGCTACAGACAGGTTACCGATTGGTTACGGATAGGCTATCCTTTCGTATTCCTTTATTATTTCAGGATTTTCGCATACGATTGAAGAAATTTTGTTTGTAATCCCGGAATTGGCGATACTAAAGCTCTACATGTTTTTTTATAATTCACTTTATTGCTTTTTCCATATTAGCATTCCCTATATATTGTACTGTTATGAAATTTGTTTACATACTCCCTACTCAACTACTTTCAACTACCGGCTACCGACTACCGACTTCTTACTACCGACTAACTCTCATTCCTGATTTTTTGGCAATTAGACTTTTTTAAGTGTAATATGTTCGACTTATGTCTTTTTTTTGTACCTTTGCACCCCAATCCAAAAAGATAAATATCAGAACATTACTCTATTATTAAATTATGAATATTGTCAAAAAAGACCTCGATCAGAACAATTCAATCGTAACATTACTGATTGAAAAAGCAGATTACACGGAAAAAGTGGATAAGAAATTGCGTGAAACACGCAAGAAAGCGAACATTCCGGGTTTTCGTCCGGGCATGGTGCCAGCCGGTTTAATAAAAAAAATGTACGGTAAAGCCATGTTGGCTGAAGAAATCAACAAACTGGTTTCAGACAGCCTGTACAATTATATTCGTGAAAACAATCTGAATATCCTTGGAGAACCGCTGCCAAACGAAACGGAACAAAAAGTTATTGATTTTGACACCCAGGAAGATTTCGAATTTGTCTTTGATTTAGGATTAGCTCCTGAATTTGAAGTTGAATTGACAAAGAAAGACAAAGTAAAATACTACTCGATTGCTGTAAGCGAAGAAATGATTGAAAATCAGGTTAAATCGTATACCGGTCGTTACGGTAAATACATACAGGAAGATGAAGTAGAAGAAAAAGATATGCTGAAAGGCGAACTGCTTGAAATGGCTGATGGCAAAGTAAACGAAGCCGGATTAAAGGTTCAGGATGCAACCCTGACCATTGCTTACATGAAAGACGATGCTCAAAAAGCTCTCTTCACAGGAGCAAAAAAAGGCGACAGTGTCGTTTTCAATCCTGCCAAAGCATTCGAAAATGAAACTGAAATAAGCTCGATGCTTAAGATTTCGAAAGAAGCAGCTAAAACTATCGATTCTGATTTTCAACTGAAAATAGAAAGCATTACCCGCTACCACGAATCTGAAATTGATCAGGAATTATTCGACAAGGTATATGGCGAAGGAACTGTAAAAAGCGAAGAAGAATTCCGTGCAAAAATAAAAGAAAACATTCAGGAAACCCTGAACGCCGACAGTGATTATAAATTTGCTGCAGATGCTCAGGAAATGCTGGTTGCAAAATACAATGACATCGTATTCCCTGATGCTTTTCTGAAACGTTGGGTATTATCTTCTAATGAAAACCTGACACCTGAAACGCTGGAAGCAGATTTCCCAAAAATGATTGAAAACCTGAAATGGCAACTTATCAAAAACAAACTGGAGAAAGTAAACGAAATTAAAGTTGATAATGCCGATATTGATGCGTATGCCCGTAAAATGGCAAAAGCACAGTTTGCACAGTACGGAATGATTGGTATGGATGATGAAATTATTGCCAATTATGCCAAGGACATGATGAAAAAAGAAGAAACATTCAGAAACGTTACTGATAAAGTAGCAGAAGAAAAAATACTTGTCATCATAAAAGACGCTGTAAAATTAGAAACCAAAGAAATTACCCTGGAAGAATTCAACAAAATGTTTGAAGAAAAATAATTGTTCAACACAATTATTCGCATATACATTTTGCCGAAAAGGCTTTTAACTGCTAAAAATTCAAACAAAATAAGCTTATCTTTGTTTGAATTTTGGAAATGGTTAAAAGCCTTTTTCGTTTTTACTTCTACTTTACTAAAATAAAAACAACAATAGAAAACAAAATACATAACCACAATAGTCACAATAGGACACAATAGGAAGACACAAAAACAAAATAAAAAAGAACACAATAGTTAAATACCTATGGTATTTTAAGAATTTAAAACCCAACAAGTTGATTAAATGCAATCTATCTATTAAATGAAATAACTATTATAGTTAATTTTTTAATCTGGTAAAGTAGAATTACAAAGGATATGATTGCATGATATAATCGGAAAAGATATGATTTCATGATATTATCAGAAAAGATATGATTGCATGATCTGAATGTAAGGATGGGATAATGACAAAATGGCATAGCAGGAGGATCAGATAATTGCCATGTTGATGATTGGCATATAAATTGACATTCGCTTTGCAACAAGTACCCTATCAAATCGGAAAACAGTACTTTTAGGATTTACCGGGACTTTAAACTTATCAGACATCAGACTCTTAAATCCTATTAAACTTCAAACTTTTCAAACTATAAACATATTCAACATGATATGATCTCTGAAAAGATATTATTTCATGATATGATTTGAAATTAATATTATAAAAAGAGATATTATTTCATGATATGATTGAAAATGATATGATCAAAACAGATATGATTTCATGATATGATCTAAAGAGATACGATGAAAAATGAAAGAATGAATATTATTTAATAAATAATCGATTTTATTGATGCACGAAATTCGTGTAATTAGTAAAAATTCATGTAATTAGTAAAAACAAACTTCAAACTTATCAGATATGAACAACTATGATTTTCGCAATTATGCGACCAAACATCTTGGAATGAATGGACTGGCGTTAGATCAATATGCCGATATAACCAATAACAATTACATTTCACCTTCTATCCTGGAGGAACGTCAACTGAACGTAACACAAATGGATGTTTTCTCCCGTTTAATGATGGATCGCATTATTTTTCTGGGAACACAGGTTGATGACTACACAGCTAATGTCATTCAGGCTCAGCTGTTGTACCTCGATTCTTCCGATCCGGGAAAAGATATATCCATTTATTTAAACACTCCCGGTGGTTCGGTATACGCCGGACTGGGCATTTACGATACTATGCAGTTTATCAGTTCGGATGTCGCCACTATCTGCACAGGAATGGCAGCTTCTATGGGAGCCGTGTTGCTTGTAGCCGGTGCTGATGGCAAACGTTCAGCTCTGAAACATTCACGCGTCATGATTCATCAACCAATGGGTGGTGCACAGGGACAGGCTTCGGATATCGAAATTACCGCCCGTGAAATTCAGAAACTGAAAAAAGAATTGTATACCATCATTGCCGAACATTCGCATAATCCTTTCGAACGTATTGAAAAAGACAGTGACCGTGACTACTGGATGACTGCTGATGAAGCACTCGAATACGGTATGATCGACAAAGTATTATTCAACGAAAAGAAAAAAAGCTTATAATTAAAAGTTTAAAGGGTTTGTTGTTTGAAAGGTTTGAAGGGTCTGTGCAAGATTCCAGATTACTGCTCTTAACAACAAACTTTTCAAACTTCAAACATCAAACTTTTCAAACTTCAAACTCCTCAAACACGGAACACGGAACACCTAAGAATATGAAAAGCACAAGAAAAGAATTATTTAATTCTATTAAAGCTGTTTTACTATCTGTAGAGCCCGAAGGGAAAGTTATTCTTTTCGGTTCAAGGGCACGTGGAGACTCATGGGAAGGCTCTGATTGGGATTTACTGATTTTACTCAATAAACCTAAAATTGAATCCACTGATTTTGATCGTATTGCATATCCACTCTGTGAACTTGGATGGAGAGAAGGTGAGCAAATCAGTCCGAAACTCTATACAATAAATGACTGGAACAAACGAAGTTTCACTCCTTTTTATAAAAACATTGAAAAAGAAGGAATTGAACTATGAGTTTAAGCGATGAAGAAAGAGATGCTGTAGTATTTTACAGAATTCAAAAAGCCAAAGATACCTGGAAAGAAGCGGAGGGTATATCTAAACTGGGTTATTGGAATGCTGTCATAAACAGGTTGTATTATGCTTGTTATTATATGACATCTGCCCTACTTATTTACAATGGACATACAGCTCAAACCCATACAGGTGTAATCAGGCTTTTCGGTTTAAATTTTGTAATGACAGGACTCATATCAAAAGAACAGTCCAGATTTTATTCAATGCTCTTTGAATTAAGGCAAACCGGAGATTATGATGACTTATATAATTTATCAGAGGAAGAAGTTCAACCTTTAATTGGCTCAGCTCTTAAATACATTGAATCAATTGAGATTTTGCTTAAGAAAGAATCGTAATAGAAAAGAAAGAGTTAAACAACTGACATAATTTCAATTTTATTATTAAAATCATCTTTTAATAATTATAATGATAGATACAAAAAGATCCAATTAAGTTTGAGTCCTAAATACATTAATAGAAAAAACAACAACTAAATTCAGATCGCATATCGCGGAACGCGGAACGCGGAACAAAATAAAATAAATGGCAAAAAATATCAAACATTGCAGCTTTTGCGGACGTCCTGAGTCGCAGGTTGATTTCTTTATAATGGGTCAGGATGGTGCTCAAATTTGCAATGAATGTGCTGTTCAGGCAGCCGATATTGTAAAAGAAAATTTATCCAGGAAGTCGAATCTCCCGAATCTTCAAAAAGAATCATTACCAAAACCTGTCGAGATAAAAGAATATCTCGATCAATATGTTATTGGACAGGATGAGGCAAAACGATACCTTTCGGTAGCAGTATACAATCATTATAAACGGTTGATGCAGGAGAATTCGAATGATGATGTGGAAATTGAGAAATCAAACATTATCATGGTAGGATCAACAGGTACAGGTAAAACATTACTGGCTCGTACCATTGCCAAGAAACTTCATGTTCCGTTTGCCATTGTCGATGCCACTGTGCTGACCGAAGCCGGATATGTGGGCGAAGATATCGAAAGTATCCTTACACGTCTGTTACAGGTGGCCGATTACGATGTAAAAGCAGCCGAACGGGGCATTGTATTTATTGATGAAATAGATAAGATTGCCCGTAAAGGCGACAATCCAAGCATTACACGTGATGTAAGCGGCGAAGGTGTCCAACAGGGGCTGCTCAAGCTGCTCGAAGGCGCCGTAGTGAACGTTCCACCCCAGGGAGGACGGAAACACCCCGATCAGAAAATGATTGCCGTAAACACCCAGAACATCCTGTTCGTTTGCGGAGGTGCTTTTGACGGGATAGAGAAAAAAATTGCTTCACGTCTCAATACCCGTGTTGTCGGGTATAATGCGGCGAAGGAAAACGAACAGGTTGACAAACACAACCTGCTTCAGTATATCGCACCCCAGGATCTTAAATCATTTGGTTTAATACCTGAAATTATTGGACGTTTGCCGATTCTGACCTATCTCGAACCGCTCGACAGGAGTGCTCTCCGACGGATATTAACTGAACCAAAAAATTCAATTATTAAACAATACTCCAAATTATTCCAAATGGATAAAATAGAGCTTTTATTCGATGAAGATGTATTGGAATACATTGTAGATAAAGCCATTGAATTCAAATTGGGTGCACGTGGACTCCGTTCTATCGCTGAAACCATCATGATGGACGAAATGTTCGAAATGCCTTCGAAAAGTCTGATAAAACTGGAGATTTCACTATCGTATGCACAAAGTAAGATAGAAAAGACAAATATAAACAGATTAAAAATAGCTTAATACAAAAGTATATCCTATTGATATACTTTAATTTAAACTCATAATTCAGGATATTGGCTAATTTATTTAGTTAATATCCTGATTTTTTTTTCAAATGATGGTGTATATTTAAAATCTGTTCTTATTTTTGTTAGAGAAAAGAAAAATTGATTAGTTTGATTATTTAGAGTTTATTTGCAAAATTCAATAAAAAAACATTTTAATCAATGCGTTTAATCCGACAATAAATACTACTTTCGCATTCATTTTTTATACAAGATTCTGATATGGCTAAACTATCTGCATTAACTTCGCAGTTGAAAAAGAACTTCGGTTTCGATAATTTTAAAGGAAACCAGGAAGCGATTATTCAAAATGTGCTTGATGGCAACGACACTTTCGTGTTGATGCCTACAGGGGGAGGTAAGTCATTATGCTATCAGTTGCCATCATTAATGATGGAAGGGACTGCTATTGTGATTTCCCCACTGATAGCCCTGATGAAAAATCAGGTCGATGCCATGCGTAACTTTAGTGAGGAAGATGGGATAGCGCACTTTATTAATTCTTCACTTACCCGTCAGGCAATTGATGTGGTGAAAGGCGATATACTTTCAGGGAAAACAAAACTTCTCTATGTTGCTCCCGAATCGCTTACAAAAGAAGAGAATATTGATTTTTTAAAGCAACTGAAGATATCCTTTTATGCAGTCGACGAAGCACATTGTATTTCGGAATGGGGACATGATTTCCGGCCCGAATATCGACGGATTCGCCCCATCATTAACGATATTGGCATTGCGCCGGTTATCGCACTGACAGCAACCGCAACCCCGAAAGTGCAACACGACATTCAAAAGAATCTGGGCATGCTCAATGCATCGGTTTTTAAGTCGTCGTTCAACCGGCCTAATTTATATTACGAAGTACGTCCCAAGACTGCCAATGTAGATAAGGACATCATTAAGTATATCCGTTCGCAGGCCGGTAAATCGGGAATTATTTATTGCCTGAGCCGGAAAAAGGTGGAAGAGCTGTCCGAAACACTTCGAATGAATGGCATTTCGGTACTTCCCTATCATGCCGGCATGGAGACTGCTGTCCGGAGTACCAATCAGGACAGTTTCCTGATGGAAAAAGTAAATGTTATAGTTGCAACGATTGCATTCGGAATGGGCATTGATAAGCCCGACGTTCGCTATGTGTTGCATTACGATATGCCAAAAAGCCTGGAAGGTTACTACCAGGAAACAGGTCGTGGCGGGCGTGATGGAGGTGAAGGTCAATGTATCGCTTTTTACGCTTATAAAGATTTAGAAAAATTACGCAAATTTATGCAAGGCAAGCCTGTTGCCGAGCAGGAAATTGGCAATCAACTATTATTGGAAACACAAGCTTACGCGGAGTCTTCGGTGTGTCGCCGGAAATTACTCCTCCACTATTTTGGAGAAGACTATCTGGAAGATAACTGCGGATGTTGTGACAACTGTATGAAACCACGAAAAACAATTGAAGGACAAGAACTATTGTCCTTAGTACTGGAAACGATTCTGCTGGTGAAGGAAAAATTCAAAGCCGAACATATTGTAGACATTTTAAAAGGGAACGAGACATCGGATGTAAAATCGTATCAACATGATGAACTCGAGAACTTCGGTTCTGCCTCCGACGAAGAAGAACGATTGTTGCATGCTGTGATACGGCAGGCAATGATTGCAGGGTTTATATCGAAAGATATTGAGAATTACGGTTTATTGCGACTCACTCCCACTGGTAAAGCGTATCTGAAAAAACCTCAGCCTTTCCCTATTGTCAAGGACACAGACTTCGAAGAGGAAGAGGAAGATGTAAGTGCACGGAGTGCAGGTGGTACCTGTGCAGCCGATGATGTTTTGTTTTCTATTCTGAAAGATCTTCGCAAGAAGTTATCGAAGAAGCTTGAAGTTCCTCCTTTTGTCATTTTTCAGGATCCTTCGCTGGAAGCCATGGCAACCAGTTATCCGATCACAATGGATGAATTGCAGAACATTCCGGGTGTAGGCGCAGGGAAAGCAAAACGGTATGGTGAAGAGTTTCTGAAAGTAATAAAGGAACATGTCAAAGAAAATGAAATCACTCGTCCGGAAGATTTAAGGGTACGTACTGTAGCCAATAAATCGAAGCTCAAAGTATCCATCATTCAGGCTATCGACCGTAAAATTGCACTCGACGACATAGCTCTTTCTAAAGGTCTTGACATCTTTGAATTGCTTGATGAAATTGAAGCCATTGTCTATTCGGGCACTAAAATCAATATCGATTATTTCCTGACCGAAGTAATGGATCCCGATCATATTGATGAGATTTTCGACTATTTTAGCTCCGCCGAAACCGATAGAATTGAAACTGCACTCGACGAACTGGGCGAAAATGACTACAGCGAAACCGAAGTACGACTGGTACGCGTTAAATTCCTATCCGAAATAGGAAATTAATTTTTCACATTTATCATATTAACCGTTGAAAGAAATTCTTTCAGCGGTTTTTTTTGTGACCGTTTATGGCTTAGTGTCCTCTGGCATTAAAAAGTTTTTAAAACCTTATTTTTGTTTTTCACACTTAATAGAAGACCAAACAACTCACATCCAACCTTATTCGCTTTTTTTTCAAACAGATAAACTTTCAAAGTAGAAAAAAATGACGATAACTAAATTTGCGAATAGTAAGGAGATCTATAATTACCTTGTTTTCAAAACCTTATTTTTGTTTTTTTACCCTACTACATAACTCTTTACAAAGTATTGTTAATCAGACAATAGCAAATAGCCTTATTCAGCACTTCAAAGTTATTTATTTTGATGTTCGATCTCTGATCGTGGGGGACTTAATAGAAAACCAAACAACTACCACCAGACTTTATTACCTTATTTTTCAATAGATTAGCTCTTACAGTATGAGTAAATAGCAACAACTAAAATTGCAAAGAGTCAGGAAGTTTAAGTTTATTGTTTAAGGTAATAATTTCAGTTTCATGGATATGTCCTGTTTTTCCATCTGAGAATATTTAAGATTTGTAGTCAGTGGATAACCTCGTCTTAGTCCAGGTATAGGGGGGACGAAACGATCTTTAGTTCAAGTTTGAGCGAAGCACAACCTGAACTGGGAACAAAATAAATTTTCAACTTAAATTGAACCCGGTTATAAATGGCACATGTGATTTGTCGGTACTGAACTTATTATCAGCACACTTGTCCCGATTTTTCTTCGAAAAGTTATGCTTCGCTCAAACGCGCTATCCACAGACTGCAAAATTACAAAATTGGACGAAATAAAGAAGAAAGGGGAAGATTATTACGATAAAGAATACAAATAACTGCAATAGCGAAGTTAGGTAACCCTCGTGAACTAAGAGTTTTAATTCTATTCTGAATCATCTTCAATCGCGAATCAAATTTCCCGATAAATTCACCCTCTCAACTTTAAAATTCAGAATATAGGTGCAATGATTTACTGGTCGCCCCATCTCTTTTTCTTCTGACTTTCCTTAGGGTTACCTTAGACTTCCCTCGGGGTTACCTTTGGGTCACCTTTGGGAAGTATTATCCAGACTATCTTCATTTTTAGATATTAATTGATTTACAATTGTCAACCACCAAAAAATCTTTTACTATATTTGCATAGTTATACTTTACCAGATTTAAAAATTAACCACAATACTCAATAGTTCACAATAGACTGATTGTATTCAATTATCTTGTTGGGTTAATATTTTTACAATACCACCAGGTATTTTTCTATTGTGTTCTTTCTTTTTTTGTTTTTGTGTCCTATTGTGTCTATTGTGGTTCTGTATTTGATTTTCTTTTTTTTGTGCCCTTTTGTAGCTAGCATTTTTGTTATTATTTTATTTTAGTAAAGTAGAAATAGCGTAAATTTATACAAAAAAAGATAGTTGATATGAAATTGAACTTCTCAATCCTTTCCTGCTAATAAACCATATGATATGAAAAAATTCTTATTATTCTTTCTTTCCGCCTTTTTTGGAATCTCATTTGCTGATGGAGCAAAACCTGAAATGAACATCCTGGTATTTACAAAGACAGTTGGATTTTATCATGCTTCCAAGCCGAATGCCATAAAAGCATTTTATGAAATGGCGCATGACAATAAGTGGCAAATCACTTTTACTGAAGACTCCACATTTTTCACGGATAAGGAATTAAGTAAATACAATGCAGTAGTTTTTCTGCTCACCACAGGAAATAACATCCTGAATGAGCAAGAAAAACGGGCTTTTCAGAATTATATTGAAAATGGCGGAGGTTTTGTGGGGGTTCATACAGCTACCGATACCGAATACAAATGGCCCTGGTATGAGAAACTGGTTGGTGCCCATTTCCTTGGACACCCTCCCGTACACGAAGGAAAACTGATTATTGAAAACAGAAATCACCCTTCTACCCTGTGCTTCGGAACGGACACCGTGAAATGGACAGATGAATTTTACAGTTTCGACAGGAATCCACGAAAAGACAAGAATATAACTGTATTAGTATCCATTGATGAGAAGTCATACAATATCGGGAATAACATTTGGTTTAAAAATGTCAATATCGTCATGGGCGATCATCCGATTATATGGTGCCGTAAAGTAGGTCGTGGCAGAAGTTTCCAGACAGCTCTGGGTCATACCCCTGAATTGTACGACAACGAAGTATTCAGAAAACATTTGGTGGGTGCCATCCTTTGGGCTGCAGGAAAGAAAAATTGAATACACAAATACGTAACCACAATAGACACAATAGGGCACAATAGAAAAACACAATAATTATTTACAATTTATTCATTTACAATTTATTCATTTACAATTTAATGTCGTTTAGTTATTGTTTTTTCTTTGTGAAACTTTGTGGCTTTGTGACTTTGTGGCAGAAAAATATAGCCAATAAGTAATTGGAAATATATATTACCCTATTTTATTTTCACTTATTAAGAAGGGAATAAGGGAAGTTTCGTTTGGTGTTAAATTTTCTACTAAGGGAAAAATAAAAGAAAAATTAGATTTTAAAATGATGAAATAAATAATCATAAAACAATTGATAATCAGCAAGTTTCAATTAGTACTTTAGTTGGTTGAAAATATGAAAAATATGGACTTTAAATTAAAAACCTTTCCGATAAACCGGAATGTACCATATTTTTATTTTTAACCCTTAGTAGAAATATTAAGTAAAAAAGCTAGCCTTATTCAAATTGAATTATACGACATTAGATATTTCCACTTACTTAAGACACAAAAACACTAAGTATCACATCAAAGATTCCTATTTATCGGAAAAGGGTGCATTTAAACTATATCTTTAACTAAACGACATTCATTTACAATTTAGAATTTAATATAAGAACAAACATACGAGAAACAATAGAAAACACAATAGGAAACACAAAATCATAAACACAAAGAGAATACAATAATCAAATACCTGACACATTTCAAGAAATTAATCCAGCCAGGTTTAGTAATAGGAGTCCATTTAGTCTGCCTTTATGGTTATTTTTTAAAACAGGCAAAGTAGAAAGAAGTATAGTTGTTCTATTAAATTCCTGAGTTACGAAATTGATATTTACTTTAGTTCCTACAAAACAGAAACCGCAGAAAGAGCCATTCTTCCTGCGGTTTTTTACTTAGGAATGGATGGGTTTCGGTTAGAAAAGCATCTTTTTACATTTAAAAAATCACTTTGTGAAAAATAACGAATAAAAACATGTACGATTTTGTAATAATACCAAATTTATTGATATTTTTGTATTCGATAAGTTCTGTTGTTGTTTCTTACTAAATTAGCAATATGAGAATTCCTTCCTTTCTGCAAAAAACAATTGCTTTTTACCGCGATGGATTTCGGGGTATGACAGTTGGCAAATCCCTTTGGATACTGGTACTGATAAAACTTTTCATCATCTTTGCCGTATTAAGGCTTTTTTTCTTCCCGAATTATCTCAATACGAACTATAAAGACGATCAAAGTAAGGCAAATCATGTTCGTCAGGAACTGATAGACAGAAAAATAGTAGATAGTAAGTAGTGGGTAGTCGGTTGTAAGTGGTCGGTAGTGGGTAGTTGGTTGTTGAAAATACAACTATAAGATTGGCATTTAAGTAATCATAGACAGTTGATTATCTATTTTTCCAATTACAAAAGCTTATTTTCAGTATTCTGGTAATTATCAATTAATTTTAAATTATTAATTAATTTACAAGATTCAGACTAAAAAAGAACAGATATTATAAGCATACTCATTCTCAAATTCAAATCAAATACTTTAAAAAATTATGAATTTAATGGACGCAACATTAGTGGATTGGTCGAGGGCACAATTTGCCATGACAGCCATGTACCACTGGCTATTTGTTCCCCTGACCTTAGGGTTGGGAATCATCATGTCAGTGATGGAAACCTTGTATGTGAGAACAGGTAATGAAGCATGGAAAAAAGCGGCACAGTTCTGGATGACACTTTTCGGTATCAACTTTGCCATCGGGGTTGCCACAGGGATCATTCTCGAGTTTGAGTTTGGTACAAACTGGTCAAACTACAGCTGGTTTGTTGGGGATATCTTTGGTGCTCCTCTTGCAATTGAAGCCATTCTCGCTTTCTTTATGGAAGCTACTTTCATCTCCATTATGTTTTTCGGATGGAATAAAGTGAGCAAAAGGTTTCACCTGACAGCGACATGGCTTACTATACTGGGTGCAACCATATCCGCCTTATGGATACTGGTAGCCAATGCCTGGATGCAATATCCCGTCGGTATGGAATTCAATCCGGACACTGTTCGCAATGAAATGATTGATTTCTGGAGTATTTTGCTTTCGCCTGTTGCCCTGAACAAATTTTTCCATACTGTTTTATCAGGTTGGGTACTGAGTGGTCTGTTTGTCACAGGAGTGAGTGCCTGGTATTTGCTCAAAAAACGGGAAGTTGATTTTGCTTTGAAAAGTATGAAAGTGGGTGCCATCTTCGGATTGGTTTCGACCCTGCTTCTGGCTTATACAGGTGACGGATCCGCTTATAATGTTTCAAAACACCAACCCATGAAACTGGCAGCCATGGAAGGACTCTACCAGGGAAAAACAAATGCAGGATTAGTAGCAATCGGCATTTTGAATCCCGCAAAAAAATCGTATAGGGATGCAAATGATCCATTTCTCTTTAAAATTCAAATTCCATCGATGCTATCGTTATTAAGCAAGCACGATATAAATGCGTTTGTTCCCGGAGTCAGCAATATTCTTGAAGGTGGATATCAAACTCCAAATGGCGTGGCACTTTCATTTCTCGAAAAACAAAAGAGAGGAAAAGCAGCCATTCAATCGCTGGCATCCTATCAAAAAGCGGTTCTTGCAAAGAACACAGTTGATGCGAAAATATATAAAACCCAATTGAAAGAGAACTATCCACAATTTGGGTATGGTTATATCGATAAAGCTGAAACTATGATTCCAAGTATACCAACTGTTTTCTATTCTTTCCATCTGATGGTAATATTGGGATTCTATTTTATTCTGCTTTTCGGTCTGGTTCTTTATTATATGAATGTACAGCTTATTGATAAGACAAAGTGGTTGTTATGGATTTGCGTACTAAGCATTCCGTTGGGCTATGTAGCCGGAGAATTAGGCTGGGTGGTAGCCGAAGTCGGTCGCCAACCATGGGCAATACAGGATGTATTACCGTTGAACGCCGCCATTTCGCACATATCATCAGGTTCGGTCATGGTCACATTCTTCCTGTTCATGATTCTCTTCTCAGCATTGTTATTAGCTGAAATAAAGATTATGCTCAAACAAATCGAGAAAGGGCCCCATGGTGAAAGTTGATTGGTTAATTGGTTGATTAGGTGATTGGTTAATTAGTTGATTGGTCGATTGGTTGATTGGTTGATTGGTTGATTGGTTGATTGGTTGATTGGTTGATTGATTAAATGGTGAATTGTTTTAATAAAAGGATGAATTAGAATAAAAATTATTTCAACCTTAAAATATCAACTCTTATAAACGCTGAACACGGAACGCGGAACGCTGAACGCGGAACACGGAACACGGAACACGGAACACGGAACACGAAACGCGGAACGCGGAACGCGGAACGCGGAACATATAACTTTCAAACTTCAAACTTTAAATTCTTCAAACTTATGATCACATATTCATTTTTACAACATTACTGGTGGTTCCTGATCTCATTACTGGGAGGGATACTTGCTTTTTTACTTTTTGTTCAGGGTGGACAATCGATGTTATTCTCATTGTCAAAAACCGAAGACGAACGCCGTCTGCTTGTCAATGCCCTGGGACGTAAATGGGAATTTACATTTACAACTTTGGTTACTTTCGGCGGTGCATTCTTTGCCTCCTTCCCCCTCTTCTATTCTACCAGTTTTGGCGGCGCATACTGGGTATGGATGGCCATTTTATTCTGCTTTATCATTCAGGCAGTGTCGTATGAATTCCAGTCAAAACCCGGAAATGTATACGGTGTAACTACATACCGTTCATTCCTGTTTATCAACGGACTATTAGGCACCTTTTTAATCGGGGTGGCAATTGCTACCTTCTTTACAGGTTCCGATTTCATTGTGAACAAAGGGAACATTACAAATCAACTGGCACCGGTAATCAGCTCCTGGGGAAATGAATGGCATGGCCTTGAAGCGTTGTTGAATGTAAGGAATCTGACATTAGGCCTGGCCGTTTTCTTTTTAGCCCGTTCGCTGGCAGTCCTGTTCTTTATCAACCGCCTGAATCATCCTGTACTGGAAGCACGTTCGCGGAAGTTTTTATGGTATAATGCCATTCCGTTTGTAGTGTTCTTTCTGATTTTTGTGATATGGACATTATTCTCTGACGGTTATGCTGTGAATGCTTCAACCGGGATAGTTTCAATGGAGAAATATAAATACTTCACCAACCTGATTGAGATGCCTGTCATTCTGGTACTGTTCCTGTTAGGTGTCGTAGCTGTTTTAACCGGTGTGATAGGGACCTGGATATCCCCGAAATTCAAAAGTGGAATCTGGTTTGCCGGAGTTGGTACTGTAGTAACGGTTTGCAGTTTGTTGCTTATTACAGGGTATAACAATACGTCCTTCTATCCTTCCATTAACCTGCAAAGTTCACTGACTATTTTCAATGCTTCATCCAGTGAATTCACATTGAAAGCCATGTCAATTGTATCTCTCTTTATTCCTGTGGTATTAATCTATATCTTTATCGCCTGGCGTGCTATGGAGAAAAAACGGATTGATATTGAAGATGTGAATGGAGACGAACATGCGTACTAGCAGGAATCAGGGATCAGGAGTGAGGAATGAGGATTGAGTAAGAAGTAGGTAGTAAAACGTCATTTTATCAGAATAAATATTAGAGAATCAGACAAAGAAATTGATGGTCAAAGGCTTCTCCCGACCTCACCTCAACCCTCTCCACTTGGAGAGGGTTGAGGTGAGGTCGGGAGAAGGGGGAGAGGTCGGTATTTCTTTGAAGTGAATAATAAAAGTGTAAACAAATTTCTGAAGGATACAACTGATTTTAAATTGAACCTTAAAGTTAAAATAAAGTACAATGAATAAAATCGTGCATATTGAAAGTTTAATTTGCAATTTGCAGTAAAAACAGTAAATAATTTGAAAATAAGCTTTATATAAGAATCTTTTTATTCAAAACAAACCATTTTTTATTCGATAAGATACTTTGCATTAGAAAGTATTCTCAGACATTTCAACCTTTATTTAGGGTCTGCTGAAAAAGAGTTATATTACAGATTAATATATAATTAATATGCATTTTTTATTGTTTGGTACAAGGGTTTTTTTATTTTTAGTTTAAAACTTATGCACTCAATTTGTTTTGAAAATAAAAATCCTGTAAGGATTTCCTATGAATAACCCCCAGATTTATCTGGGGGCAAAGCTAAAGAAGAATGAACAGAACTCTAGAGGAGTTCCCCAATGTTATTAAAAACCCTTATAATCAATGGGAAACTCCTCTGGAGTTCTGTTTCTATAAGTGACTTCATCCCCCGAATAAATTCGGGGGTTATGCACAGGTAACTCCTCTGGAGTTATTCAGCAGACCCTAATTAGTAAAAATGATTTTTATATTATTTTGACTGGCTTGCCATAGAGATTATAAGGATTTATATTCAAAATATAAATTGGGATAAACATGGCTTGAGGTAAAAATAAAAAGGACAGGCTTTCCGTAAATGGAAAGCCTGTTCTTTTATTTTGAAAACTAGCAATTTATTTAATTCCCAGTTTCTTTAAAATATCTTTAGGAATAGCGTCTTTATTAACCAGTATATCAATGGTCTTGTGCTTTACGAATGTTTCGCTGGCATACCAGATTCCCTTGTATTTCGATTCGGTTCCCCATGAGTTTTTCACCATATAGTATTTTGTACCATTCTGGTCGGTAGCGGTTCCGAAAATAAGCATGCCATGATCATCAGTAGTCTGGTAATTATCAAATCCCTGCTGACGAATCTCCTGGTTTACCTTCACTTCCTGTTGAGGGCCTTTCACCTTATATATTTTTTCATCAATGTCTTTTTGAGGAATGTTCAGCCATTTAGCCTGATCAGTACCGGGCAGATTGGTTACTTTCGTTTCAGGGTCAACAGCAATGCCCTGACGGGTAAAACCTTTTTCACTGACATCTGATGCCCAGGCCACACAATATCCCTTTTTGATGGCATTGTCGAATACACTCATCAGTTCATCCAGCGGTATGTTATACGATTCCGACCAACGCCAGTTATCCGGTATTTCAATCGCAAATTGCGAATAAAACGGATGATGTGTAAATGAAGTCAATGAAATATAATCGTCCAGATTCAAACCGAGTGATTGTTCGTATGTGATGGGAGAGTATTTTTTACCTGCTACCTGAAATTCTGTTGGACATTGTCCTAAATAGGCATCCAAAATGCCTTCAAAACCCGTTTTCCAGGCCGTAGAGAGTTTTTTGTTCGGATTTGACACAATGACCTTCACATAGGCATTTGTAAGCGCATCGAGCTCGCCATGTTTATGTTTATCTTCGCCATAATTCAACCCTGTCATTTCTGTTTCGGGAACGATTCCGTAATTTTTAAGTACGTAAAACACATCATAAAACGATCCACCCTCTCCAAAATTGATGGTGCCGTTCATACGGACATATTTATCTGCTTTATCGGTATATGAATGATGTACCACGAACATTTCAGATAAATCCACTTCCGGTTTACCCATACGTAATAGTTCCGATTCAAAGAACCCCAACCCTGAGAAACTCCAGCATGTACCCGAACTGGCCTGGTTTTTAATTGATGTAATCTTGTTTTGTTTTACTATTGTAAATTTAAAAGTGTCTACCGCCGTAGTATCCTTTTGGGCAAAAGTAACTGCAGTGAAAAACAACAGGCCAAAAAGTAAAAGATTTTTCTTCATATGAACAAAAATTAAGAACCCCTAACCCCTAAAGGGGATAAGGATTCTGATGTATATATTTTAGTTGATTTGAGCTTAACCGACACCCGTTAATGGTGTTGGGGATTTTTATTTAGCAGGTATATTTTCTAATGTAGCCACCAGAAAATCCCAGAACTTTACAACAGTGGCAATATTGACTTTCTCATCAGGTGAATGTGGGTAACGAATGGTAGGGCCAAAAGAAATCATATCCATGTCGGGATAATGAGTGCCGAGAATTCCACATTCAAGTCCTGCATGAATGATCATTACTTTCGGAGTCTTTCCGAATTTATCTTCATATACTTTAGTCATTTGTTTTAAAATGGGAGAATCCAGATTTGGTTTCCAACCCGGATAACCTCCGGTCATTTCGACTTTGGCACCTGCTAACAGGAAAACACTTTCTACCATGGAGGCAAGCTCTTCTTTACGTGATTCAACCGAACTTCGGATAAGTGCCCGAAGGATAACAGAACTTCCATCCGATTTAATAATGGCCAGATTAGTCGAAGTTTCAACTACTGTCGGCAATTCAGGAATAAAACGCAAAACTCCGTTCGGGCATGCAGTAACACCATTGATCAGGTCATCCTGTACTTCTTCAGGGATTAATCCAGAAGGCAATTCAACCTGATCAACAGTGAAGGTAATTTTTTCTTCTACGCCTTTATATTCCTCAATAAAAAGGTCTTCATATTCTTTTATAAAATCGACTATTTCCTCAACTCCTCCTGCAGGTACAGTTATTACGGCAAAAGCTTCACGGGGAATAGCATTACGAAGGCTTCCACCATCTATACTCGCCAGTCGGGCTTCAAAATCGGCTACCGCATCTTTCAAAAACCGAAACATAAGTTTGTTGGCATTCGCTCTTTGTAAATTAATATCTACACCTGAGTGTCCACCTTTAAGACCTGTTAATGAAACTTTGAGTGCCACATCACCTTCTTCCACCGGGACTTCCTGATAACGGAAAGTAATGTCACCATCAATACCACCTGCACAACCGACATACAATTCACCTTCATCTTCCGAATCCATATTAATCAGAATATCTCCTTTCAGGAAGTTAGGTTGAAGTGCATTTGCACCGAACATTCCTGTTTCTTCATCCACCGTTACAAACATTTCGATAGCAGGATGTATTAAATCTTTCGACTGTAATACCGTCATGGCAGCTGCCAGTCCGATTCCATTATCAGCGCCCAAAGTAGTCTCACGGGCAGTTACCCATTCTCCATCAACATAAGCATCAATCGGGTCAGTCTGGAAATCATGAGGAATATGACTGTTCTTTTGTGGAACCATATCCATATGTGCCTGTAATACCACTGCTTTGCGGTTTTCCATTCCGGTGGTTGCTGGTTTACGTACCAATACATTCCCGATTTCATCACGTAGAGTTTCTAAGCCGAGTGATTTACCGAAGTTTTCAAGGAATGTACCGATTTCTTCTTTTTTATGTGAAGGACGTGGCACCCGTGTCAGACTGTAAAAATTTTGCCAGAGAGCTTTTGGTTCCAGCTGGCGAATATCATTTGCATTCATAAGGTAATTATTAATGAGTTATACTGAATATTTATACAAGGAATCGTTAATGCAAATATCCACATTTTTTTCGTAATAATACTTTTTAAGGCTGTTTTTTTAAGATTATTGATAATTGAAATCGGTTAGCATTTTTTCATGAACTTATTTTCTTTGAAATTGCTCATTCTTTCAGACTCCCATTGACAGTTGTACAGGACATTACACTTTATTAAATTGAAAAAGTTTTGTTTGAAATTTTGATAAACCTGAACGGTTCGCCTAATACCGTAAGGCTATATTCAGTGATGAATACGGGAAATCTGATCATTTCTCTTGTTTCATATTTAAAAGCGACCTGCTTCTTATTTCAGTTGTTTTTTCCACTCGTTTATTGACATTCCGGTTTTAGCTGAAACTGCACGTTTCAGAGAAATTACAGAGCCAAAACCACAACTTTCAGCAAGCATTTCATTGGAAAAATCTTGATGATCATGTAAGATTCGATCTAATTCGACCATTCTATAGCTATTTACAAAGGCACAAAAGTTCTGGTGGTATTGTTGGTTGATAATAGCTGAAATATACGACCTGTTTGTTCCAACAGCTTGTACTACATCGAGAATATTCAATTGGCTGTTGAGATAAATCTTCTTTTGTTCAAACTCCATTGTTAGTTTGTGTAATATTGCTTTTTGCGTATCGGACAATTGTTTAATTTCATCATCCTGTACTTGCATATCAGTTTCCAAATCGTAAGTTGGATTTATAGGCTTTTGTTTAAGACCCATATATCCAATGATAAATAACATGACCGAAAAAACAATCCAACCAACATCTATCATTACGTTTTGTCCCATTAAATACTGCCGCCCCACCAAAATAAAGATGAAAGCTGTTAAGCCCAATACAATAATGGAACGGTTTAGCATGATTGCATTATTATATTTACCATCTTGTAAGTCCGAATAATATTGTTCAGCTTTTGAACTATATTTCCTGATAAGCAGATAGTTCCCGGTTACAGAAACAACAACCTGAATTAAATATATTATTCGAATGATATACCGCATAACATCCAGAAACTTTATGTGTAGCGAATCAGAATACGCATTTTGGTCGAACAGCCATGTCCTGAATTCAACTTTTGGAGTCAGCAATACGCCAACAACATAGATGGTACCTATCAACATGGGGATGATTAGAAAACGGCCATGAGCTTTTATTGAGAATTTATCGTCAACAGTCAATAGCCTGAAATAGATATAATAAATCGGGAATGCCATGAGAGATGCGTATTGTAATATGACATCAAACCAGGGATAAATTTCAGGATAAGGGGCGAAATAGATAAGATGAGAGATAAAGATAATAAGGGGGAATAGCATAAACTTTCCTAAGAACTTTCTTGGAGTACTGCGTTTTTTTCCATTTCCGGCCAATGCAACCGACCAAAACAAGGCAACATATATGGGCAATAAAAGGATTATTGTACGTATCATATTTTGGTGATTTGATGATTATAACCTTGTAGAAGAAATACGGATAATTATCAGATTTTATCAGGTTCTATCATTTGAAATTTATTTCAAAATTTAAACACTCTATAATGAAAGAAATTCCTACCCGTTGAAATCTATAGTGTCATTGTTTATTCAACTAATATTTTATCCAACCTGCTGTTGTGAAATACTTTGGTTCTTCCATTCAGTGATCGACAATCCCGTTTTAGCATGAACAGAACGTCTAAGCGAACTCACCGAACCGAAACCGCAATATTCGGCTAAAGATTCATTCGTATATTCAGGATTCTCTTCATAAACACGTTGTAGTTCCTGCAACCGGAAATTATTCACAAAAGAGCAAAAATTCTGGTTGTATTGTTGGTTGATAACAGATGAAATATAGCTTCGGTTTGTTCCAACTGCTTGCACAACATCCAGAATATTCAATTGACTATTGAGATAAATTTTATTTTCTTCGAACTCTGTTAATAGCTTTTGCAGTAATTTGTTATATACTGCCGGCAATACTTGTTCTGTGCCCGGTTTTGTTTGAGTATCTGATAGTAAATCAAAAGTCGGATTAATTGCCTTTTGCTTGTATCCCATATACCCTATTAAATAGGCATAAATCGCATAAATAGTCGGGAAAATATATACCATCCATGAATATCGTAAAAAAATCAAAAAGCAAATAATAGTTATAACTGCATTAATAACTATCATGTAATTCAATATATTGGCGTTATTATACTTTCCATCATTAATATCCGAATAAAACTGCTCTGCTCTATCGCCATACCTTCTGAGTAAAATAGAGTTTCGAACCACGTAAAAAATTACCTGAAATTCTACATAGTAGTTTAACAGAGGGTACATGATATTCAGAAAATGCACATGTGGTGAATTGGGAAAAGCCTGTTTGTTAAAAAGCCATGTTTTAAATTCAATTCCCGGTGTTAAAAAGGTTGCAACTCCATAGATAGAAACTAAAATGGTAGGAAGAATTAAATACCTGGCATGAGCTTTCCAGGAAAATTTTTCATCAACAGTCAACAGTCTGAAATAAATATGATAAAACGGAAAGATCAGGCAACCTGCATACATGTGAATCACATCAAAATATGGATATATTTCAGGAAGAGGTTCAAAATTAAAGAATTTAACCGTAAAAAGTACAACCATTAAAAGCATAAGTCTTGCAAGAAAAGAGCGGGGTCTGCTATGACTTTTCCTGTCTGTGTGAAGAATAATAGCCCAAAACAGGGATACAAATACCGGTGTTAAAAGTGCAATAATTCTAAACATGAAAATTAATTTTTACAAAGATAAAAAATAAAATGATAGGGTAATTTATGTAAACGTTAATATTTTCACCTATTGACTTATAAATTTTAACTATTGAAGCATAGAAATACCTTTTGACTCAAAATCTTTACACTTTGGATTATTTATTAATGGATGCAGTACTAAATTTACGAAAAGGGGATAATATGAGATCCTAATATTCAAAATCAATTTATCCATTCTCTTTTTTTTGATTGGGTGTCTTTTTTTGAAAACCAGTTGCTGTTGTAATTTACTCATTACAGATGCCTGACAGCGTTGAAGAGCTGTCAGCATTTAATGAAAAAATTGGACAAGTAATCTGCAACCCCCTTTTTAAGCCACAATTATGCCCGTTTTCAGTCTGGACACGAGCTAAATCAAACCTGATAACAGGATCTGAATGGTAGATATCTTAGTCCGGTTATACTTGATTTATCATTACAGAATTAATTCTTTAATTATAGGGCTTTTCTTACCTCAAATTGAATTTAATTTGGTAATTTTGTGCCCGAATTCAGAGCTTTCCCTGGATCAACTATCAATAAAGCAATTAGAACTGTAATTGTCTTATTACCAAGTAAAAGAATAATTGAAAAATAACTCATATATGCAACAACCATTCAAATTTGTGACTGCCGAAGAGGCAGCCAGCTATGTAAACAACGGAGATGTAGTCGGATTTAGCGGATTTACACCTGCCGGATGCCCTAAAGAAGTTCCAACAGCCATTGCTAAACGTGCTGAAGCTTTTCATGCTGATGGTAAAGAATTTAAAATCGGAATGTATACCGGTGCTTCTACCGGCGACTCTTTAGATGGTGCCCTGGCCCGTGCCAATGCCATTTTATTTCGCACACCCTATCAATCGAATAAAGACCTGCGGCTAGCCCTGAATGCAGAACGTGCACCTTACTTTGATATGCATTTATCTATGTTGGCTCAGGAATTACGTTTCGGTTTTATGCCAAAACCTAAATTCGCAATTATTGAAGTGTGTGATTTGACTGATGATGGTGAGATGGTACTTACTTCAGGAGTTGGAATTTCACCTACCATTGCACAATTAGCCGATTACATTATAATTGAATGGAATCACCATCATCCAAAAGAGCTCCGTGGATTTCACGATAATTATCAACCTCTTGACCCTCCACATCGTAGAGAAATTCCAATTTACAAACCTTCCGATCGTATCGGTTCACCTGTTATTAAAGTGGATCCTTCAAAGATATTATGTGTTGTTAAAACCAATCGGAATGACGAAGTGGGAGGCTTTTCACCTACCGATGAAATTACTGACAAGATCGGTGCTAATGTAGCTTCGTTCCTGGCTAATGAAATTAAATCAGGCCGTATTCCGGTTGAATTTTTACCTATCCAGTCAGGTGTTGGAAACATTGCCAATGCGGTTATGGCTTCGTTGGGAGCTAATCCGGATATTCCTCCTTTCGAAATGTACACGGAAGTGATTCAGGATGCTGTGATCGATCTTATTCGTCAGGGCAATATTAAATTTGCAAGTGGGTGTTCACTCACAGTTACCAATCCTGTATTGGAAAGTATTTATGCTGACTTAGATTTCTTCCGTGATAAAATTGTACTTCGCCCATCGGAGATTTCAAATAACCCTGAAATAGCCCGTCGTTTGGGACTTATTACGATTAATACAGCATTGGAAGCTGATCTTTTTGGAAATGTAAACAGTACACATGTTCTGGGAGCTAAAATGATGAATGGAATCGGTGGTTCAGCCGATTTTACCCGCAATGCTTATATATCAATCTTCACCACACCTTCAACAGCCAAAGGAGGCAAAATAAGTTCGATTGTTCCTATGGTATCGCATGTTGACCAAACTGAACATTCGGTCAATGTAATTATTACTGAACATGGTATTGCAGACTTTCGTGGAAAATCGCCTATCCAACGGGCAGAGGAAATGATTGATAACTGCGTTGCTCCGGAATACAAACAAATGCTGCGTGATTATCTGGAACTTTCAGGACCAGTGCATACCCCGCAAAGTCTGTCAGCGTGCTTTGGCATGCATACTCATTTTGCTAAAACCGGGAGTATGCTTGGTACAAATTGGGAAGACTATAAATAATTGTCTTTTATTTTTTACAGGAAGACCGTATAAATCAGTTGATTTATACGGTCTTCCTTTTTTTTCAATTTGATAAAGTAAATGATAATCTATTATTGATCAAATCATAATACGCATTTTTGAATAATTTTCACGAAATTCTTTTGGTGTAAAACCTTTTCTTTTTTTGAAAATCCTGTTAAAATTCGATAAGTTATTGTAGCCACATTCATAACTGATTTCTGCAACCGTTTTACTTGTATCAATTAAAAACCTGGATGCAATACCTAACCGTAAATCGTTAAGATATTCAATGTAGTTTTTCCCGGTTCGCTTCTTCATAAATCTGCTGAAAGAAACTTCAGACATGTTTACATGATTTGCTACATCCAATAAACGAATCTCTTTATGATAATTGCAATTTAAATATGTGATAACTTTCTGAATTCTACGACTTTCAGATGAATCATCTTTTTTATTAAAAGTACTGCTGCAAAGGATCCGTGAATTCTCATCATTCGAAAGTTCATAAAGGATAGTCAATAATTCTAAGACAGAATAAAACCCATTTTGTCTTTTGTTCAAGAAGTCTAATCTGTCTTTTACTTTCTCAATCACAGGACGTGAAAACAACATACCTTTTTTTGCGTTTTCGAGCATTACTGCAATTGAGTGAAATTGTTTCTTATTCAACAGACTCTCTAAAAACAAATCCTTATGAAATTGAATCGTAATCTCGTGAATTTCTTTGGATTCACAATGATAAGTCATCCATGCATGCTCTAAACATTCATTTCCAATCAGACATAATTCAAGGTTATCTATTTCTTCAATTGAATCGCCGACTATACGTTGAGCACCTTTTGCATTTTCAATGAAATTAAGTTCGTATTCCGGATGAACATGAATCGGATATGAAAATTCTGTTTTTGTTCGGTTGATTATTACAAAACAGTCTTCTGTCGAAAGAGGTGTAACTTCGCGAAAAACACTTGATATTTGCATAATTAAGAATTAAGAGATTACAAATAAATGAATTTATACTTGAATAATCTCAATAAAACTTATAAAAAAACATAAAGGAATAAAATATTTTCCCTTCCCTTTTTCCTTGAAATTACCTATCGTGTTGATTTATTTTGAATTACGTTCTCTGATTGAAGTACGACATATTTTCCCCCAGCTTTTCAAAAGGCCATCATCCCAGTTTCCTGTTGCCGATGCACGGGGTAACAACATGGAACATGTTTCATTTTTATCAGAGACCGACCACACTATCCAACTCAATTTACGGGCGTCCATCCAGTCAAGATAAGCTTTCCATTCGGTTTGGTCAATAAGACCGTCTCCTGATGCATCCATCCCGGCACATTCGGAAACAAAAACAGGGATTCCGTTTGCTATTGCAGCGTCGGTTCGGTCACGTAACCATTTCTTATGGGTTCCTGCGTAGAAATGCATAGTGTACATTATATTTTTCTGTCCCAAAATCGGATCACCTGCTACCGAATCAACATCCTGATCCCAATGAGAAGATCCGACAAGTATAATATTATCTTTATCGATTGCACGGATAGTTGAAATGATTTCTTCAGAATATTTCTTAACTGTTTTCCATGAATAATAATCAGGTTCATTCCAGATTTCGTAAAGAACGTTTGGAGTATCTTTATATTTCTTCGCCATACCGGTAAAGAATATTTTTGCTTCTGTAGTATGTAACTTATGACTATGAAAATCAATTAACACATAAATTCCTTGCTTAACAGATCCATCAATAACCTTTGTCATGCATTGCAAAGCATATTCGGGATTTTCGAGATAACTATCATCCAGACCTACACCCATCGAAGCACGAATTACATTACATTTCCAGTCGGATGCCAGCCAGGCGACAGCATCTTCATTATAAAACCGCGGCCATAGGTTATGCCATCCTAAACTTGCTCCCCGAAGTACTAAAGCATTTCCTTTACTGTTTGACAATTGAGTTCCTATTACTTGTAGTTTACCATTTAAAGCTACAGGAGAGTCTTTTGGAGCTTTACTTTTATTTATTTCAGTTTCCGGATAACAAAATGTTATCTGTATCAGGATTAAGAAAAGAAATACCGTTTTTTTTGTGATTTTCATAATGAATTAAATTTAAACGTTTTAGATTCCAAATAAACGTCAATAAGACTAATTGTGAATTCGTCTCATTATTTCCAGACACATACGGCTATTATGATATGGACATTTCCAAAAACCTGCTTTATCATTCACATCATCCACTTTACCTGTAGCTGAAACTGACCAATGCCAGTCACCGTTTTTTTTGTCAATAAGATTATCTTTAATAAATTTCCAGACATCCAATGATTTATTTGCATACGCTTCATCTTTTGTAAGTTCATAAGCATTAAAAAAACCTATCAATGATTCTGCTTGCGGCCACCAGTCGCTGTTTGTATCTATATGACCTGAAACATAGTTTTTCTCGTTCACAATTGAACCGTTTTGTTGCAAGCCCTCAGCTGCAGCATCAGCAATTTTTATTGAAGCTGCCTGAACTTTCCGAATCAGATCAATATCCCCAAGGACTTGTGAAGCTTCATCAATTAACCAGGATGCTTCAATATCATGACCATATGAAAACAAAGTTGATTTACATTCCCAATTCTCACCAAAGAAAAGATCAAGATGATTGGTTTGCTTATTCATAATTTTCTCCAGAAAAAGTTCGATTAAATTTCTAAGCTGTTTTTCCAGTAAAGGATTATCCCAAACTCTAAACAGATTTGTATAGGCTTCAAGGATATGTAAATGTGTGTTCATTGTTTTTTTTTCGTTTGCATCTTTATCGCTCAAACGTAAGTCATCCATTAACACCCAATCTTTACTGTAAGCTTCAAAATAACCATTATATTTTGGATCAAAGCTATATTTTTCAATGATTTGAAAAAGATCAATCGCTTTATTCAAACATTCTGCATCATTTGTGTAACGATAATATTCAACTAAACCATATATAAAAAAAGCCTGGTTGTAAATTTGTTTTTTTGTGTCGGCAGGGCTTCCATCGGCATTCAACATCCAATAAGCTCCTCCATTTTCAGTGTCAAAAAAATGGTCGAATATATACAACTTTGCACGTTTTGCATATTCAATATAAAACGGACTTTTAAAGTAAATAGCTGCAGATGAAAATGTCCACAAAATTCGTGCATTTAAAATACCACCTTTAGGTGCATTAGTTATCAACTGATTTTTACCTGTCATCTGACCATAAAAACCTCCATTTTGATCATCAGTCATTTTATTCATCCAAAATGGAAGGATATTATGAGTCAACTCATCTTTGAGTTCTTGTTTGAGTTGAAGAAATTCGAATTTCATTTTTGATCTTATTTATTTTAACTTATACTAAATACTAAAAAACCGGAAAGAATGAACGTTATTTTATATCATGATAACTTCCACCTTATAAGTAGCTCCTGCCTTCATAAACGGAATGGTGTCTCCTTCTATTAGTTTTCCATCAACCTTTAAAGAAGCTACACCTTTCATCACCCCATGTGGGTTTTTAACATCAATCAGGTAAGTAGCTCCCCTGAATTTACGGACTACACTAAAGCCTTTCCAATCAGGAGAGATACATGGATTTACCATCAAACCAGTATATGTTGGACGAATACCAAGAATATATTGCGTAATAGCATAATAATTCCATGAAGCTGTTCCTGTTAACCACGAATTTTTAGCTTCTCCCGGAAGGTAAGCATCTTTTCCTGATATCATTTGAGCATAAACATAAGGTTCTGTCCGGTGTAATTCGCTTTTCTCTTCAAGGTACGATGGACAAATTTTACGAAAATATTCCCATGCCCTGTCGCCTCGTCCCTGCACAGTCTCACCAATCATAATCCATGGATTATTGTGGCAAAATACTCCGGCATTTTCTTTATAACCGGGAGGATAAGTGGAGATTTCACCGTATTCGATATAATATCTTGTAAATGGAGGATTGTTAAGTACAATGCCATGTTCACAATCTAAATGTTCTTTTACAGAATCAAGTGCTTTAGCAACCATACCTTCATGTAACCCAATCCCTGCCATACTGCACCACCCATTCGATTCTATAAATATTTTAGACTCTTCATTTTCATTTGAACCTACTTTTCTTCCATAATAATCGTAGGCCCGTATAAACCAGTCACCATCCCATCCGTAACTTTTCACATTTTCAACCATGGCATCTATGTGTTGTTGAGCACGTTCAGCTTCAGCTATTTCCCCTGTTATTTTACATAATTCCATATACTCTCTTCCATATACGACAAATAAACCGGCAATCATCAAACTTTCAGCTTTACTCCCTACAGTTTTATTTTCAGTAGTCTGGAAACTTTCATTTGGATCATTTGAAAAACAATTCAGATTCAAACAATCATTCCAATCAGCACGACCGCTCAAAGGCAAACCATGAGGTCCCAGATTATTCACTACATGATTGAACGAAACGGTAAGATGATGGAAAAGTGAAACTTCAGAACCTTCTTTATTATCAAAAGGCACAGATACATCCAATATGCTGAAATCGCCCGTTTCTTTTATATAGCAGGTGACTCCAAGTATCAACCACATCGGGTCATCATTAAACCCTTGCCCTATTTCATTGTTCCCTTTTTTTGTCAAGGGTTGATATTGATGATAACAACCTCCATCGGGGAATTGGGTGGAAGCAATATCGATAATCCGTTCCCTTGCACGTTCAGGAATTTGATGAACAAAACCTACCAAATCCTGATTGGAATCTCGGAATCCCATACCACGACCAATTCCACTTTCAAAAAAAGAAGCTGAACGCGAAAAACAAAAAGTAATCATACATTGGTATTGATTCCAGATATTTACCATTCTATCCAGTTTTTCTTCTCCTGTATTGATGGTAAACACATTCAATAAGTTGTCCCAATAAGTTCTTAATTCAGCTAAAGCTGCATCAACTTTTTCTGCTGTATTAAAAAGTGCTATTGTTTCTTTTGCTTTTACTTTATTGATGATATTTTTGCTTTCCCATTTTTCGTCCTGTTCATTTTCGACATAACCTAATACATAGACTAAATCTTTTGACTCTCCCGGTTGAAGTAATACTTCTAAATAATGGGATGCAATGGGTGACCAACCGTGTGCTTCTGAGTTACGCGGAGCACCTTCCAGCACAGTTTGAGGTTCATCAAAACCATTATATAAGCCAAAAAAGGTTTCGCGGTCAGTATCAAATCCTTGTACGGGCACATTTACCGAATAATAGGCATAATGATTTCGGCGTTCTTTATATTCCGTCTTATGATAAATAACAGAATCTTCAATTTCCACTTCTCCTGTTGAAAAGTTACGTTGGAAATTTTCCATATCCGAAGCAGCATTCCACAAACACCATTCAACAAATGAAAAGATTTTAAGCTTTTTTACTTCATTAGTCGTATTTCGCAAAGTTAGTTTTTGTACTTCAGCCCAGGTTTTTAAAGGCACAAAATAGGTAGCTTCAGCTTCCACACCATGTTTAGTTCCTTTGATGATCGTATAATTCATTCCATGACGACATTCATAACTATCCAATTCCGTCTTGCAGGGTTTCCATCCGGGACTCCAAACCGATTCTCCGTCATTAATATAAAAATATTTTCCACCACTATCCATTGGAACATTGTTATACCGATAGCGCGTTATACGGCGAAATTTAGCATCTTTATAAAAAGAATAACCCCCACCTGTATTGGAAATTAAACTAAAGAAGTCTTCATTTCCCAGATAATTTATCCAGGGCCAGGGGGTACGAGGATTGGTAATAACGTATTCTCGTTTATTGTCATCAAAATGTCCGTATTTCATATTTTTAATTCTTCTGTCTGTAATTAGTAGTTAACAGTTTTCAATTTAATGTACCCGCAAACAAAAATCATCTGTCTGCGGGTAAAAGTTCAAATTATATATATTTTATTTATTTTCTCTTTGAACTGCCAAATCAGTTGCTATTTCTTTCATTTTTTTCTCAGTCAAAGGATAGATAACCATGAATGATGCTGCGATTATAGCCCCGATGGCAGGGAATACACTTAACATCATTCTGAAACCATTTTGAGTTGATAAAGCCTGCTCTACATTTGGAATATAATGATACAGTGCCATAATCCAACCTACTGCTGCAATTCCCAATGAAGCTCCGAATTTCTGAGACATGGAAGCTGCCGAGAATACCAAACCTGTTGCACGACGTTTGTTTCTCCATTCCGAATAATCGGCTGTATCTGCATACATCGACCATACAAGAGGAAAGATAATTCCTGCATTAATGCTTATCAGGAACTGGAGACCAAGAATTCCATATAAATTTGATTTATTAAGGAAGAAGAAAAACACACTCAAAATAGTTGCAAACAACATTGCAATAAGGAAAGTATATTTCTTACCGATTCTATCCGAAACAGGCTTTGCTAATACAACTCCGATAATATTTGCTGCCTGACCCAACAACAGGTAAATCGTACTAATGGCCAATGCTGTAGTGGCTGTTAGCTCAATACTGCTTTCGCCTTTGAAATAATACAAGAAATAATAAACTGCAGCTCCATCACGAATGGTATTAAAGAAAATGGTAGATACACTTGCACCTAACAAGATAAACCAGGGCATATTTTTACTCAGATCTTTCAAATCGTCTTTCAATTTGGTTTTTTCGGTAATTGGTTTCACTCTTTCACGAGTCCAGGAGAAAGTCAACAAAAACAGTATTACAGCCATTACAGCAATCACAATAACAGCATACTGGAAACCTGTTTTGTAGTCTACCTGTTTAATATCAACTTTCGTAAATTTTACAACTGAGTTCGATTCGGTTGAATAAACCACTTTTAAATTTTCGGGGTTAGCAAGTACTTTTTTCGAAACAATGCTCGTCAATTTAATAAGTACCTTGCTTGTACTTCCATCCCGAAGCAGTCCCAATGTATCTTTTCCTGCTCTGAAATTTACCCAGCTGTATTCATTTGTTTTTGTATTTAAAACGCCAATTTTAAATGCATCTTTCGATTTAGTAATAAGTTTTGCTGAAACAAAAAGGAGGGAGTCAACCGGCTTTTCCTTTAATTCAGAAGTAACCTGACCATTCCAGACATATAATTTCGCAATTGATTTTTGAGTACTGTCATTTAATTGGACTAATTTAGGTTCGCTGTAGTTGCTTACAGTTTTAGTTCCAAATCCGTCGAAAAGTGGCTGAAATAATGCTAATACTAGAAAACTTCCTCCAAAAGCGAAAATAAAACGGAAAGTGGCTAAGGTTGTTCGTTCTTTACCATCCGATGTCATTACTCCCATCAACGAAGCATACGGTACATTAATCATCGAATAGATAATCATCATCAATGAATAAGTTACATAGGCATAAACGATTTTGCCTGTCATACCGAGATTTGGTGTTGTGAATGTTAAAACACCGATAATTCCGAATGGAATAGCCATCCATAACAGATATGGACGAAATTTTCCCCAACGGGTTTCAGTACGGTCAGCCATTATACCAATAAATGGATCAATTACTGCATCACCAACACGTGTTAACAGGAACATGGTTCCTACAATTGCAGCAGGAATGCCATAGATGTCTGTATAAAAGAACATAATATACATACCAAATAGTTTCCAGAACATCGACGATGCAGCATCTCCGAAACCATATCCTATTTTCTCTTTCAATCTTAATTTTTGAAATGTCATAATGATTTTTTTGTTAGTAAATAATAAATCTAAGGATAGAATAAATCAGTAGTAAAATCAAGTGCAAAAATATCATTTTTACACCGGTTTTTGAGTCTTATATGTTTCTAAAACAGTACTGTTTTTGAACCTGTTTTTATTTTTTAAATAACTTCAGGCACAATACATCATGGCCTATAATGGTTATTTTAAAAGGTTTACGAGTATCTCCAACCGTTTTCTTCAACCATAAATCGCGTAACTGGTAGATATCTTTTCCACGGGTATCAAGTACCCTGTTTGAAAGTGTATCGGTTGCTGAAAAAGTTTTCCAATCCATTTCAACTTTTTTTGAAGTTGTACTCCGGTTTAATAAGCAAAGGGCCCATTCACCGTTATTGAGTGGTTTTAACCATGTTTCCACACTGTCTTTTACTGAACTTTTAAAGCCCTGAATACCCAATATATCCTGATCAACAGCAATAACTTCTTTATTTGTCAGTATCGTTTGAGTTTGTGCGTTCATACTTCGTAAATCATTTCCTGAAATAAGCGGAGCAGCAATCATACACCACATGGTAAAGTGTGCACGATCTTCATTCTGAGACATTCCGTTGCCTACTTCAAGCATATCTGGATCGTTCCAATGACCGGGTCCTGCATATTGACGTAGTGCCGATTGCATATCCAGAATTTGCATAACTCCGTTTTGTTTCCAGGTTCCATGATCATAAAGACAATCAAAGCAATTGTAAATGTCACCGGTTGTTCTCCAGAGTTGTCCGACTTCTTTGGCCCATAACCATGGTTTGTTATTACCCCATTCGCATAAACTGAATACAATTGGTCTCCCGGCTTCATGAAGTGCATCACGCATGGTAATATAGGAACCTTCCGCATTTAATTTATCAGTATTACACCAATCGTATTTTAAATAATCAACACCCCATTTTGCATACATCAAAGCATCCTGATATTCATGTCCGCGTCCGGCAGGCCTGCCTGCACATGTTTTATCTCCTGCACACGAATAAATTCCAAATTTCAATCCTTTTGAATGGACATAATCGGCCAAAGCTTTAATTCCCGATGGAAAACGTTTAGGATCACAAACTATAAAACCAAGGCTGTCGCGACTAACCTGCCAGCAATCATCAATCACAATATATTCATATCCGGCATCTTTCATACCTGATGAAACCATTGCATCGGCAGTCTCGCGTATCAGTTTTTCGTTTACATCACATGCAAATTTGTTCCAGCTATTCCAACCCATCGGTGGAGTCTGTGCTAATCCCTGGAACTTTTGAGCTTGAATAGGAAGTAACATGCTGAACATAATTGCAGTTAACAGAAATAATTTGGGGTTTTTCATGTTTTTTAATTAATTAATTTATTCAAATAGAGTCATTCGTTTTATAAATCTGAATGATATACTGTGTTTCATTTATCGGGTTTTAAAAATCAAATTTATAGCGACTCTAAAATTACATGTTTTTTATCAAGAAATGAATTATTTTTTGCTACTAATTGTTTAATTGTTGCTACCGAAGCTGCAGAACGATAACCATCTTCAGGTGTATTGATACAATAATCCAACAATCGGTCAATTGTTGAGGTAGCAACATGCATGCGTGTATCGGATGATGCATAATAAATAAAGACAGTTCCATCTTCATCAGCTATCCATCCGTTGCTAAATACGACATTTGAAACATCGCCAATGCGTTCATTGTCTTTGGGAGCCATAAAATATCCTGCAGGTTCTGCCAACAATTTTGTCGGATCCTGTAAATCGGTCAGATAAAGATATAAAACATAACGAAGTCCTGCAGCGCAGTTTCGAACACCATGTGCCAAATGTAGCCAACCTTTTTCTGTTTTAATTGGATGAGGACCTTCACCGTTTTTCAATTCTTTAATGGTATGATAGAAACGAAAATTTATAATCTTTTCTTCATTTAGTTCTGCATGTGTAATATCTTCAACCAATGCCCAACCAATGCCGCCACCACTGCCTGTATCAATAAAACCATCCTGTGGACGGGTATACAGTGCATATTTCCCGTTTACAAATTCAGGATGGAGTACCACATTGCGTTGCTGGCTTTTTGTTTTCAAATCAGGTAACCGTTCCCAGGTTAAAAAATCTTTTGTGCGGGCTATACCGGCTGAAGCTACTGCTGAAGACAAGTCACCGGCAGGGGCATCAGGATCCTTACGTTCGCTGCAAAACACGCCATAAATCCAACCATCTTCATGTGCTGTGAGTCGCATATCATAAACGTTAGTGTCCGGATTTTCTGTTTCCGGCAAAGTAATAGGTTCATCCCAGAAACGAAAATTATCAATTCCGTTAGGGCTTTCAGCAACAGCAAAAAAAGATTTTCTGTCATTGCCTTCAACACGTACAACCAGAATGTATTTACCTTTCCATTTCATTGCTCCTGCATTTAAAGTTGCATTAACGCCAATACGCTCCATAAGATAAGGATTTGTTGCAGCATTAAAGTCATATCGCCATGTTAATGGTGCATGTTCAGCAGTAAGAATTGGATGAATATAACGATCGTAAATGCCATTTCCAATCGTTGACTTTTCATTTTTACTACTCAATAATTCTTCGTGATACGCTTTGAGTTTTTCTAAAGCATTAATAAATTTATTCATATTCTTTTATATATAATCAATAATATTTTGAAAATTCAATTTTATTGTTCTTGAAATAAACGTGTTTTATTTTTTTTAAGTATTATGAAATAAAAACCTTTTTTTATCTTCAAATCATCTACTTTTATTTATTTTTTAATGTCTTCGGTTGTCAATCTTGGAATAGTTACATTTGAATTTATTTTCAATACAGCTGTTGTTAATCCGGTTGATGAAGCGGTCAACGTGATCACACCTTTATTCTTCAATGTTTTAACGATAATTTGAGCTAAGCCATTAAATGTTTTACGCTTCCATTGTGGTGCTGAATTATACACTTTTATTGTTCCCGGATCAGTGTTAATTTCTTCATATTCAGTCTTTTTTACAAATGGCTTTCCTTCAAAAACGACGCTGTTTTTCCCTTTATGAAGTGATTTGTTGTCAGGAATAAAAATCTGGTTCGGGTCATATCTCTTTATTCCTTTCCCCAGTAATATTCCATTCACATAAACCGACTGATTATCAACCAAACTTTTTGCATACAGTGAAATAATGGTCTTATCAGTAAAATCATCTAAATTAAAAGTTCCCCTGAGGATGATATTCTTACCGGCTTCAAATTCGTCATACCCTTTTATGAATGCTTTTGACCATAAAGAATCGTCATAATTTTCAGCAGTTTTATTATTTCCTGTAAATGTATCACAGAGTTGATATTTCAGATCACTGATAATCATTCTATCAGAAGTTTCTACATATTTTTCAGGTTCATGGGAAGCCGGATCGCCATTTCCAACGCCTATTATTATGCCCGGTCCCTTAAGTGTAAATTCAATTCCGTTGTCTGCCGTTGGGACCAGCCTGTCTTTCAAATCATTTACCTGAACAGTTACAACTGCTACATCCTCTCCATCGGCTTTTAACTGGTTTCGATCTGCAGTAAGTACTACTTTAGCCGGCACATCAGTTGTTTCAACTTGTTCTGAGACTGTTGGTTTTCCTTTAACAAAACCTTTTGCTACAAGTGATCCGGGATAATAGATTACATTCCAATCAAGATGACCATTTTTGGGCATTGGTTTTTTACCAAGCGATTTTTTATTTAGAATCAATTCAACTTCTTCTGCATTACTATATACTGTTACTTTAATATTTTTCCCTTCACTGCCTTTCCAGTTCCAATGAGGCATAATGTGAATAACAGGTTTTGTTCCCCACCAGGACTTCAGATAGTAAAAAATATCTTTGGGGAAACCACAGAGATCAACAATTCCAAATTCAGAGTTAACAGCCGGCCATGAAAGAGGATTTGCCTCTCCTCGATAATCAAACCCGGTCCAAAAGAATAACCCGGATAAGAAGGGTCTCTCATCATAAAATTTCCACCCCGATTCTGTTCCGGCATTTTCAGGCATCCGGTTAGTTGCAGCCATATGTCCGTTTTTAATATCATCAATGTAGACACCACGCGTTCCAATAGTATTGGATTCTTCAGTACCTATGCCACATTGCCATGGAAATTTCTTATGATGTTCATCAATATTCCCCTGGACAATATAATTATAGCCCATAACCTGAGCAATTTTTCCACTTCCATTGTCCCAACCACCTGAAACAGCAACTGTAAATGCCCTTGAAGAATCAATTTTCTGTGCGAACTCCTGCATAGTTTTTGTGATTCTTGCCCCTTTTTCATTACTTTCGATAGCCCATTCTTCATTGCCTAACGACCAGAGAATAATGGATGGATGATTGCGATCGCGAACCATAAAGCGTTCGAGTAAATCAAAATGTACCTTATCGATACCCATTAATCTGTTTTCTTCCAAAACAAGCATTCCTAGTCGGTCACAAACATCAAGCAACTCAGGTGTTGCAGGATTATGTGATGTTCTGATAGCATTGTCTCCCATTTCCTTCAGCTTCTTCACCCTGAATTCCTGCAAAGCATCAGGAATAGCAGTTCCTACTCCGGCATGATCCTGGTGATTATTTGTACCTTTAATTTTTACGCTATTACCATTTAGAAAAAAACCTGAATCAGGGTCAAAACGTATTGTACGGATTCCTATATTTGTTAAATAAGTATCAATAATTTTCCCTTCTACAAGAATGCATGTCTTGAGTTTATACAAATAAGGGTTTTCAAGCGACCAAAGTGTTGGTTTATCAACTTTTATTTTTTGATAATATGTTTTCTGCAGATTTCCATTTAATGTTAGATTTTCAAGTTTCTTTGAAATTACTTGCCGGTTATCAGCATCAATTAATGTTTGCTCAATAGTAAAAGCTGTTGGTTTGTCATATTGGTTCTCAACATCGGTTCGTACTGTTAACTCAGCATTTTCTCCATCCAGTTCGGTAGTTACAAAGGTCCCGTATTGAGCTACATGCAACCTGTCGGTTTTATTGAGCCAAACATGCCGGTAAATACCTGCACCTTCGTAATACCAACCTTCTTCAACACTTGCATCAACACGAACTGCGACTGTGTTTTCTCCCCCATAATTTAAATAATCTGTGATGTCATACACTGAACTGGCATAACCACTAACTTCATTTCCAACATAAAATCCATTGATCCAGACTTTTGAATTACGTTGAATGCCATCAAACCGGATACTTATTTTACGACCTAAATCAGAAGCAGGTACAGTAAATTTCTTACGATACCACCCTATGGAATTTTCAGGATATTTCCAGCCTATAGTATGATAGCCATGGCTATGGCTTGCTGAAGCAGAGAAAGGCAGCTCCACCGCCCAGTCATGAGGTAAATCAACTACACGCCAGGTTCTGTCTTCAAATTGAGCTGCAGCAGCCCCGTAGCCATATCCTGTTTTAGCAAAATAAGTAAAATAGCTTGTTTCAGCAGTAAAATCTTTAGTATAATCAGTTGCATTCCCAAGTGCAAAACGCCAGTTAAAGTCCATTAGTAAACATTCACGTCCCTGCGTTGGAGTGTTCGTCTTTTCATTTTGTGAAAATGAAGTCACAATACAAACAAAGAATACAAATGCTAAAGCAAACTTTCTTTTAATCATTCCAGATATTTAAATATCAAGGTTCATGTAAATAATAACAATTTTCAAATCAGTGCAACGTTAAGATAATTATCTGTTTTAAGTAATTCATAAATCATTGATTCATTTCATTTCCAAATTATCAAATTGATTCATTTTCAAATTAACTCAACATTAGTTATTCGCTGACTTACTTAAAACATACATTTGAGGCATATTTTTACTCATTATAATTTTTTTGCTTTCAGTAAATTTCTTAAAATCCACTGCAGCCGGATTACCCGGGAAAGGCACAAAAAAATGATTTTTTAAAGTATATGCATTTCTCCATAACAATACATAACTTATGTTAAAAGGTTCTATAGCAGGTAAAAGAACCTGAGTAAAGAAAGTTGGATCTCCTAAACTCTCCATACCCGTTTCGGCCAGAATTGGAATTTTGTTGGATTTTTTTGCATAAGCAATCACAACTGCCAATCCTTTTGCAACATCCTTTTTGAATTTATCATTCGAAACTGCTGTATTATCCATTGAACAATAATTATCGAATCCTACTACATCTACCCAATCGTCACCGGGATATCGACTCAAAAATTCATCTTCAGTGGTAATTCCGGCTGGAGAAAATGCATATAGTACATTATGTACTCCTTTTACATCACGTAAGTAGCTAACAGTCATTCGATATAACCGTTTATATTCATCAGGAGTACATTGTTTGGCACCCCACCAAAACCAACTACCGGTTTGCTCATGAAACAGGCGGAAGATGACGGGAAATGTTTCTCCTTTTGAGTCTTTCAAATCATTAAAAAACAAAGCTAACCGGTCTAACCATGTCAGAAATTTTTCATGATTGCTTCCTCCGGGTAAAATGCTGCTTACAACTGTATTCTGAGCACAATCCCACGCAGTTTTTCCGGTGACAATATTATCACCATGCCAGCTGATGGTGTTAATACCACCACGTTCGTAAACTTCGCGCATTAATCGTTTCATGTCAGTGAAATAAACTGAATCGAGGTTATAAGCAGCACCAATTTCCAAATGACCTAATTCCCAACCCGACATGGCTGGATATTCACCCGTAACTGCTTTTACATCAGACCCACCTGTTTTTCCATACCAACCATGACCGTAAGCTGTATCATCCTGATGTCCTAACATAATCCCTTTCCCTAAATTCTTTATCATATTCTGAAATAAAGCCTGTGTTCTCGGAGTTGCGTTCATATCCACCAAAGTTGGTATATTCTTCATTTTCAACACAAATTTTCGTATAAGACCGATAGTTGCATCAGAATCAAAAACCGAATTCAGCCCTTGTTCTTCCTGAGCAGGATCACCCATGTAATCATCTCCTTTTACCCAGTAAATATGTTTTGGATTTGGCCGGGCCATTCCGCCCCATGCCCAAAAATTACATCCGGCTAAAACACCATTATTTTCCGATGATTTCAGTATCTTTTCAAAAACCGAAGCATAATAGGCATCACGTAAAATAGTTGGATCTTTTAAATTATACTGATGATGATCGCGTGGAAATCCAAATTCTTCAAGTATAATTGGTTTTCCTAATTTACGGGCAACAGCAATATGATTTTTCATATATTCCGCTGTGCTGTCAATGCACTTCTGGATTGTTCCGTTCATATTATTTACATCTAACCATCCCCAGTTTTTTGGCCAGATATGCATGGTGAGATAATCAACATTTTTATCGGAATGAATTTGCTCAAACAATTGCATATCTTCTTCACAACCTTTATAACCCTCTGATCCAATAGAAACCATATGGTTTTTATCCAACGATTTGATATAAGAAGAAATATCTTTTAACCAGGCTACAAAAAGTGGTTTATTTGCAGCAGAAAACGCCCGTGGTTCATTTCCAATTTGCCAGGAGAAAATAGCAGGATCTTCAGTGTATTTTTTCTTTGTATACCGGTTGGTACGGTTTATAATATGGTTAATATGGTTTTTTAGCATTTGTCGACATTCCGAACATCCTGCATATTGTTTTACATATTCCATATAAGCAGGCCATCCATCAACCGAAGGGATCGGGTTTTTCCCTCTTCCTGCCCAGTTAAGGTATTGGCTATAGCCACCCGACCATTCCCATGAATTTGTAAAAAACAATACTGCTTTCATGTCACGTTTACCTAATTCCGACATCAAAAAATCCAATCCATCAAAAATGGTATCATTATAAACTCCAGGTTTGATTTGAAGTGTAGGTTCAACCTTTGATGGAACACCATTATCTCCATCAGATCCGATAAGGACACGCAGATTAGTCATCCCATTTTCTTTTAAAAAATCAAGTTCCTTGAGTAAACGCACCCTGTCTCCTCCCTGACCTTTCGAACCAAGAATTGCCCCATACCAAAAATTCGTTCCTATAAAATAATAGGGTTTCCCATTTACGACGAAATGGCTGTCTGTTACTTTGGCAAAATCCTGTGTCACTTTTGCAGAGCCATTTAATGATACGAATGTCATCACAATCAGAATTAATTTTTTAATTGAAAAATTCATGCTATTATTTTTTTAGCGTAAAATGCTTTTTATTTTCTAATCTTATTCAGATTTCATCAGGTTCAGCAAAACATATGATGTTAATATTTACAAAATACAACTCCTTTTTGTCAATGGAGTATGAACCGTTTTCGATTATTCCGATTTTAGGTCTGTTTTATCAAATCTTTTAAAACGCTTCATTTCCTGAGCAATTGAAGCAACTAAACCGGACAGGAACACCACAGGTCCATTTCAGTTCATTTTTCCGGTATTGGTTCCTGACAAAGAAACCTGCATTCCAACATCGATGATATGATATTTTTTATAGACCTTTTTAAGGTTGATACGGAGTGCTTTCGATTCCGTGATGTTGACTATCTGTCAACATATTCATATGAAATACTATTAATCTTTGTTCCGCATACGGCTCCAGAAAGAATAAAGAACAGATGCAAAAGGTATCTGTTTTGAAAGAATAGATATTACTTTTTGCCAACCTTTTAATTTTTTTTACAGTGAATAATTACTAAGTAATCATTGAGATATAATAATCTATCTGTTAATCTTCAAAAACTTAAATTACAGTATCCTGACAATTATTAATTTTTAATTATTAATTATTCCATCACCACTTATCAGTTCTGAATGGAATCAACGGCAAACCATTCATATCGAAAAGGTTAGGTACCCCATCATTTGAGAAACAATAACGAACTGCAACAGGGATTTTCACCTGTCTGGAAGTTAAAACTATTGACCCTTTTTTGTCAATAATAGCAATTGCGGGATAAAAAACCCTGTCGCTGCCAGCTATCTGGAAACTCTTAATAATTTTTTCTTTACAACTTAACTTCCCTATAGATTTAAAAGTCAGAATAGCTTTATTTTTAAGAATTTCAAGTTTAGCAAAGCGTGGGAAATAAGGTTGCAAGGAATTAAAACCGTATATTTCTTTTAGTACCATGTTTGCCAAACGATTACTCACTTCCTGTTTGATTTTTGGATGGATATTCGTAATGTCATCCACTAAGTCTCCCACAACCACCATTCCTGTTTTTGGAATAGCCAGGGCTGTTTCCTGTTGCTCTCTTAATAAGGCTCCGCTTAAACCACCATATCCGCTCCAGGGTGCAATTTGGACAAAGTAAAACGGCATTTCAGTCTGGAACTTTTCACGCCAACCTATAATCAATCCTTTAAACAGTTTTCCATATTCCTGAGGTTGTTCGGTGTTGCCTTCTCCCTGATACCAGATAGTTCCTGCAATACGATAATTAATTATTGGATAGATCATTGAATTATAGATAACAGATGGCGCTACGGGAGCCCAACTGACAGGTGTCAGATTATCAGCATCTTTTTTCAACTCAGCATCTTTATCAAAGACTTCACCGGGTGTCCATGCCTGAACACATGTTCCTCCCCAATACGAAGCTATTAATCCGACAGGTGATTTTGTCATTGAATTTATTTTCTTCCCAAAAAAATATCCTATTACACTCATTGTTGGTACTGTTTCAGGATTGCTTATTTTCCATTCGCCCTGGCAATCGGTTTGTGGAAAATTATTGAAATTGCGGGATACCTGAAAAAAACGAAGTCCATTATTTGACGATTGGGCTACTGCATCACCCGCATCTTTGACTCCCCATGTAAAATTAAATTCCATATTTGATTGACCGGAGCACAACCAGACTTCTCCAATCAAAATGTCACTTATGACAATTTTTTGGTTGTTACTTATAAAAGTAATAGTATAAGGACCACCTGATTTAGGAGTTTTAATGCTTGCAATCCAGGTCCAGTCTTTCGATGGAGTAGTATAAACTGTATCAGTGGGATTCCAACTGCAACTGATTTTTACAGGCGAAGTATTTTGAGCCCATCCCCATAACTTCACTTCACTTGATTGTTGCAATACTGCATGGTTGCTTATAATTGATGGTAAACGCAGGTTCGATTGTGAAAATGCTACAAACGTGATGCAACACAGGATTATTGTAAAAAGTTTTTTCTTCATTAGTAGTTAATATTAAATATAGTATTTCATTTTTGAATCAGGAATAAAGTAATTTGATTTGAATATGTATCCTGTAATATATAAAAAATTTAAACTATTGATCAACGCCCTCTCACTGAGAAAAGGTTCGGTAGAAATTCAATTTTAAGAAATAAAATAAAAGAAAAGAATGCAAATAAAAAATACTCTTTTTAGTGTTTTTAACAATAACAATAACAGAAGTTAGTTATTTCTGAAACATTCCAATGCATCATACAAAAATAGCCTTTCACAATCAATTAAAACTATATTTTTTTAGCTTAATATGATACTTATAATACGGAAATAGGGCTACATTCTATAAAATCTGCACCCAATTAACTAAGCACCTGTGGTTTTTTATCAATCCAAAACAAATGCATATATTTGACAATATAATTTAATAATGCTAAACTATACAACCATTACTAAACACTTTTTCAGACGTATTTTACATATTAATCACACATAAGTTCAAATCATTTTTTTCTTTTTTAGTTGATAAATTAGACAGTTACGATTTACCATTTATTCATTTACTATTTTAAAGATCAAAAACAGTTCCTGATAAACTTATTCAACTAACAGAACGAAGTGACGTCCCGTTTACGGGATCAACCAATACAGAATCATCAACCTGAAACGCGGAACGCGGAACGCGGAACACGGAACGCGGAACACGGAACTAAATAGCCAATTAACCACCTTCGGAATTCAGTAATACTATATAATCAAAATGAAAAAGGGATTACTTTCGGAAGTAATCCCCTTAACCAATACAACTTAAAAAAACAATTAAAACCAATTAAAAACCCAAGAAAAAAAACGCAATTTAATCGATAACTAAACGTAATGGAAAATACTTTTATACAAAGAAAAATAAATCTTCAAAATATTAAGCTTATTATAATTACTAATTTTTGTTGTTGCTTTTGTGTGCAATTTTAATCTGAAATATACAATCGATTTTTAATTTATTGCAATCCTACATGGTCAAAATAGATGACACCTTTTGCAAATGTATTTTGAAGAAGTAAATCAGTTAGAGTTTTAGGACTTCCAAGTGTTGTTAATGGAATTGTAAAATCAACCCATTTACCTTCCTGGATAATTGCATTATAACCAGGAGTCTTTAAATTTGCTTTCACTAATATAGTATAGCCATTTGTTCCCGGGCCTCCATAAGCAGAGAATGTAAATACAGTATAATTAGCAGTTGAAACCCCTGTCGGATTGTAAAAATCAACTCCTCCTTTTATTTTAGTGAATGTAGCTTTTAATGAATATGCTCCATCTCTTATCTGTTCTGTATTTGAATAGTCAGGAGTATTATTCCACCCGTTATCTGCCCAACCATTCATTATTGCATCATCATAAAGGGCATAACCCAGATCGGGAAGGTCACCAACTAATTTAATAATTGTAGTTGACACAACAGGTAGATTTGAAAATGAGACTAATGTAAGCGGACCTTTCGCAGTTGTAAGTGGTACCGTTACCACAAGTTGATTAGCAGTTTGGCTTACAAATGTTTTAACAGTATCTGCAACACCATTAAATAAAACTCCCATTGTCAGGTCAAGATTAGTTCCTAAAATGGTAAGATTACCTCCTCTTGCTACTGGTATGGGATCAAAGCTGCTTATCGAAGGTAAGATGACTTTCAAAACTTTATCAGGAGTAATTGACAATGGTTTTGTTCCAGCTGTATTTATTACCAGAGGCCCTGTTTGTGCATTTTTAGGTACCTTTATTACTATTTGATTCAATGACTTACTTACAAAGTTGCTATCCCTTACAACCAGATTTTTTGAAAACCATACTTCAGTGATCCAGTTAACATATTGACCGGTAATAGTAAGATTATCTCCGGGACGGATACTATCATTGAAGGAAGTTATAGTAACAGTCACCAAGAGATCAAACATCGTTTTTGATACGATGGTATCCTTTGCTGCTATAAGTTTGACATACCCTTTTGTCACATAATTGGGGACAATAACTTTAATAAGTAGTGATGATTGTGAAATAAACGAAGCTTTCAGTACACTGTCTCCGGCGAATTGGATTTTCGTAACCAGATTCAGATTTTTTCCGATAAAGCTGATGGTGTCTCCTATCTGTGAACCTGTCGGACCAAAACTAAGCAATTCTACTTTCGAGCCGGCACTCGCTGGTTCATCATTTTTACACGATGTTCCAAGTCCCAGAGACATAACAACGCATATCAACAAAAGCAGCCGAGTGTTAAATATTATTTTTTTCATATTTATTTTATTTAAGGGTTGATGAAATCTCTTTAAACAAGAGATTTCATCATAGTTAATTATTAACTTTTATGGCTTAATGGTCTTTGGTACTACTCTGAAATTATCAAAAGACATATCACAATCAAGTGCAGTAGCACCTTGCATTGATAATCGATTAAAATATCCGGCGTGATTGACTGTTATTGGTATTCCCATACCGCTTACCACATCCTCATATGGTATTACTATTGTTTGCCATTGACCTTTTGTATCATATGGCGGATTCCATTTATAATAAGTCGCAGCTGCATTTGTATAATCAGTCATACCGACCCAAAACAGGCAGCCACCACCGTTATAAGGCTTTGTTGTACAAACCTCAAATTTAAAATTGTACAGGCTTGGGGTAAGAATAGCCTCATCAGGTATATTTTGACATTCAGGTATCATTGTATTTGCGGGACCGCCACAAACATCAAACCAACCCCATGCTCCAAATTTTTGAACAACACGAATATAATTTCCATTGATAGATGGGGGATCTGTAGGACCAGGATGCTTAACTACCAAAGTAGAATCCCACCAACCCATATATGGATCGCTGCTTATAAAGATATTCCGGTTATCTTTGAACCAAAAGTCTGATTTTGTAACCCCAAAATTTGTAGTTACTGAAATTTGTCCCGGAACAGTACCTTGCGGAACAGTGACAGTAAGGATCTGATTCGTTGCATCTATGGATGGATTTAGGCCCATAACTCCACCGGGGAAAGTGACAGATATCGGAGCATAAAAATAATTTCCACGTATAGTAGCTGTTCCACCATCCAAAACGTATTCACAATCCATACTGGTGATGGCCGGTTTGTTTATTGAGACTTTAAAATTATACAACAGTGAATCCCCGTTGGCAAAAATAATTTTAAGTTTATTGTCAATGGCCAATGGAATATGACTGGGGACAGTTACTAATATGGATGTTTTTGTAATATAAGTCGGAGTTAATGATGCCTGTTGGTCATTAAACCAGATTTCACGTGTATCTTGTAAATTATCGCCTATAATTGCGATCAACTGACCTTGACCTGCTGCTGCTAACAGAGAATCCGATGAAGCAGGGTTTGTAAGTCTTATGTAAGAAATCTGCGGCACACCCTTGACAGCATCTTCATTGTTGCAGGATGCAAATCCTGCAACAATAATAATAGCTATAATAAGCAGGGGTATTAATTTATATATTTTTTTCATGATAGTATTATTTTTAGTAGGAACATTTATTTTGACTTGTTATAATAATCAACAGGTGGCTTCAATAAGTTTGGAGATCCGGCCAATTCAGTTGTTGGAATCGGAAGATAGAAATTGCCATCATAGGCATTTATCAATCTATCAGGTGTTGTATTTGGATTATCCCATGGAGTTTTAATGAATGTCCATTGTGTTGGATTAGGAAAAACATCAGGATAAACAGCAAACAATCCTCTGTCTTGCGAATTTAAAATGGCTAATGCTTTTGTTGGATTATAATAATATAAACTACTCAAATCGTACATGCTCATTCCTTCCATCGAAAATTCAATTATTCGTTCATTGAAAATATCATCAGCAGTAATAAAACCTTTAACTATTGCACCCAGTCCTGCTCTTGTATGAATTGTATTAAAGTAGGCTATAGCTGTTCCATCAGATGTTTGGGTTTGATTTCCCAACTCGGCTTCAGCATAAATTAAGTACATCTCAGCAAGCCGAAGCATATAAGTGTCATTTGGATAATGTTGACTTGAAGCCTGTCCACCCATATCAGCAGCCTTACCACAGATATATTTTTTAATTGCTACTGTACTTACTTGAGCGGTAACATTATTAGGATAGATCAACCGTTGGATACTATCATTTCCGTTTGGCAGGGTTATCCTTTGTGAAATTTCAGGATAACTGGCACCGGGTAACATGAATGTTGCATGGAGTCTTTGATCCAGCGTTCTTCCTTTTAAAGTATCTCCTGTAGTACCAATAGCATTTATTCCTTCATATTTCTGAAGCATCCACCAGGTTGCTCCTACAGCACCTCCCCAACCATCACCATTTGCAATATCGGGGCTAAAAGCAAGATAGGCTGGGGCTGAATTACTTACACCCCAAATGGTTGAGTATACCCATTCCAATTCAAACAATGACTCGGAATTATTATTATAAGGATATTTAAAAAGACTGGCATAATCAGGTAATAATGATTTCCCGCTTAATCTGATTACTCTGTCTGAATAGTACTTGGCACTATCTAAAAATGCCTGGTTTCGGACACCATTTTCTGATTCAACACCTGCACGGGTCAGATAAAACCGGGCAAGCATTCCTTCAGCCGACCATTTCGTAACTCTTCCGACATTGTATCCTTTTTCAGGCAGATCATTTGCACAAGCCCTCATTTCAGCAGTTAAAAATCTCCAGATACTTTGTACAGTATTTCTTGCAATAGTGGTATCTGTAAGTACTGTTTGATTATTCTCAATAATGGGCACCGGGCCCCAGCACATAACTAAGTTTCGGTAAGCACAGGCTCTCATAAACCGGGCTTCAGCGATAGCTTCTGTTTTAATTGGCTCTGTAACTGCAGCTCCGGCATATTTTTTTATATTTTGAATGGCCAGATTCGATTGACCGATAACTGTAAAAAAAGCATCCCAACCGGCATTCATATCAGGATCATCGCCGGTAAGATTAAATTTTACATAACCTAATGAATTATACGGATTAAAAGCAGTTCCACCTCTAAAATCACCAATCTCATACGATGCTTTGTCATTATAATCAAACCACACTCTGTTATATAATAGAGCAGTAGCCGACATTACCTCTGCATCTGTTTTATAAAAATTTGCATCAGTGATGGCATCAACAGGAGGTCGGTTCAGGAAATCCGCGGAACAGCCGGTAAAAATCAGGATTGTAATGAAAATTGCAATCCAACTGTATTTTAAGTTCTTCATATTCTTAAATTTCAAAAGTTAACCATAATATTAAATGTATAAACGGCTGTTAACGGATAACGTCCGTTATCAACTCCAATGGCTTGATTATTTGAAGCTGCATTATTTCCAACATAAGCTCCAACTTCAGGATCATAACCGGTATATTTAGTCAGTGTATACAGATTCTGTGCACTAAGCATTAATCTCAAACTTTTAATAACCTTTTGCTTAGAGATCAATGAAGAGGGTATATTATAAGCCAATGATATATTTTTAACCTTAATATACGATCCGTCTTCTACCCATCTGTCTGAGAATCTTGTCCAGTTTCCATTATTACTGTATGAAATTCTTGGAAGATTAGTTCCCGGGTTAGTTAAATACACCTCGCCATTTGCATTTGTAGCCAGCTTTGCATAGTTTTCAGCACTTACCAACAGGTTACGTCCTATATTAATTTCATTAGGATTTGAATCAATCATTTTTATATAATTGTAAATATCATTTCCGTAGGAATATGTAAGAAGAATACTCAGTTCAAGACCTTTATACGTAAATGTATTTGTAAATCCCCCAAAAGCTTTTGGCCATGGATTTCCGATCGCTGTTAAATCATAGGAATCAATTTTACCATCCGGCTTTCCATTAGGCCCGCTAATATCTTTGTACTTAACATCTCCAACCCAAACATCTGCAGGATCAGTTGGAAGTCTGTTGCCTTTAGCATCAACAGGTACAGCACTTTTATTTATTTCATCCACCGACTGGAAAATACCATCAGTTTTATAACCAAGGAATAACCAGGGTGCCTGACCAACAGAAGAACGTTGAGTCCAGTTTTGCATCCACCACGAAGTCCTGTCTAATGTTTCTGCATTATTATTGAACTTTAAAATTTTAGTCTTGAATCCTGAGATATTGAAATTCGATTCCCATTTGAAGTCTCTGGTATTAATATTTGTGGTAATCAATGTAAAAGCCCAACCATCGTTTTGTAAAGAACCAAGATTCACTGTCGGTGCAGCCGGAGCTCCATTTCCTTCGGTCCCCATGTAGGCAGGTAAAGCTGCCTGCATTAACAGATTATCTGTCACTTTATGATAATAATCAGCTTCAAATTGAATCCTGTTATTGAAAAAACTTGTATTCAAGCCTATATTATCAGTTAATGTTGACTCCCATTTTAAATCAGGATTTGCATATTGGCTTGGCAGAAAACCGGTACCCCACTGCGAAGGCGCTGCAGCCATTGGTGAATAGATTCCACTTCCTCCCTGATTTCCGGTAGTTCCTGTTTCAAGTCTCAATTTCAGCTCATTTATTACAGGAACATTAAACCACGGTTCTTTTGAAGCTCTCCAGGCACCTGATATAGCAGGGAAAGTTCCCCATCGGTTATCCTGTCCGAAATTGGAAGAACCATCACTACGTACAGAAGCAGAAATAAGATATTTTTCAGCATAATTGTAATTAAATCGTCCAAGATAGGATTCCATTGCCCATGAATTATGTCCTCCGGTAACTGTTGCTGTTGAAGGATCTCCCGCATTCAGGTCTATTATATCATTGGTAAGAAAAGTAGTTTCATTTGCACCATTTCCTTTGTAGGTCGATTCCTGAACTTCATGACTAACCATTAAATCGATATTATGTTTACCAAATTGTTTAACATATTGAAGAAGTTCATTTAAACTGTAATAAGTACCAACCCCATTATAATCGGACATAGTTGCCGGATCATGGATATACCAACCGATTTTTAATAATGGTGAAAAATAGATTGAATTTTGGGTGTTTATATTTCCATTCAGCGAGGTTCTGAAAGTTAAACCGGGTAGAATATCTACGTCTATGTTCGCACCCCCATTAAACTGTCTTCGGGTATTATTGTTAGTAACCAGATTGGCAATTGCAACTGGATTTACCGGAGCATAATTAGAAGCACCATTGATAAGATCACCTCCGGCATAAGAACCATCCAGATTTCTTACCGGTACTTGTGGGGTTTGTTGCAAAGCGTTAGTGATAATATCTTCCGAACTTGTCGAAAGTTTCTCGAACGTTTGATTGAAACTGGTATTTGCACCCATTTTTAGCCAGGTTCTCGGTTTAGTATCTACATTTAAACGCATCCCAAATCTGTCAAACCCGGATCCTGCAGCAACACCATCCTGATTTAAATATTCGGTTGATAAATAATAAGTCGTTTTGTCATTTCCTCCGCTTAAACTTATTTGATGTTTTATCATGGCCGAATTTCTAAACAATTCTTTTTGCCAGTCGGTACCATTCCCTAAAATAGAAGGATCTGCAAATTCCTGAGGCGAAGTTCCACTCACAATTGAATGAAATTCATTGACCATTTGAGCATATTGTGGTAAATTCATTACATCCATACGCTCCGGAGGGGTCTGCAAAGAGTAACTAAAATTATAGGTAATTTTTGAGTCCCCGGCTTTTCCTCTTTTAGTTGTTATTAAAACAACTCCATTTGTTGCCCTGGAACCATATAATGCAGTTGCAGATGGTCCCTGTAATACCTGAACATCTTCTATATCGGATGGATTGAGTCCCGAAAGCGGGTTGGCTGAACTTGTAGTCCCATAAGAAACCTGCTCACCCGGAGTCTGGATACCATCAATTACATAAAGCGGTTCTGTTGAACCGTTCAGGGAACTTACACCCCGAATTGCAACAGAGATACCACCACCCGGTTGTCCGGAATTTTGTGTGATATATACTCCTGCGGCTCTTCCCTGAAGTGCCTGTTCTAATGTGGTGTTTACCGTTTTTTCCATTTCCTTTGCTGAAACGGATGTTTGAGCAGTAGTTAAATCAACACGTTTAACAGTACCATATCCAACAGCAACTACTTCACCCAACATTTTAGAATCAGTTTGAAGAACTACGTTTATTATTTTGTTTTTGACCACAATTTCTTGTTTTTGCATACCTATAAAGGTAAAAACAAGTTTGGTACCTATTGAAGCATTCAGGCTGTATTTACCGGCAACATCTGTTATTGTCCCTTTTGCAGCTCCTTTTACCTGTACAGACACCCCAATAAGCGGACTGCCATCACTTGCATCGGTTACAACTCCTGAAACAGAAAAATCCTGTTGTGCTGAAACCAAACATACCCCATACAGGAGCAATGCAATTAGAAAATTTATTTTTCTTTTCATGAAATTAGATTTAATATTAAACAAGGTCAATTGTTGTTGAAACTACAAAATATGTATAATTGCAAACATAATACAATAGATACAATTAATATCATATTTTTTTAGCCTTACGTGATACTTTTCTTACTCATATAAATTATTTATTTTGTATTTTTTATATGTATATTTCTTATTTATTTATTATAAGCAATTGATATTCTTTAGATTGTATTTGTAAAAAATTATTATTTTATGAATTCCTTTTATAAATGATTCTTTCAAAACCATTTTACCAAACAATGAGAGCGTAAATTTGTGCAAATAAATGTATTCTATTAATCCGAATGTAAGCATTAATTAACATTTATTCTAGATAACTAAATGCTGGTGGAAAATTACTTTTAACCTTTAATGACATTTTATTGAATTGATTGAGCAATAGAAGAATTATTATATTCCGATATTAACAATTTCGAAAGTGAAAGAAAAAGGTTGGCTTGTAATAAGCCAACCTTTAAAAAAGGTATCATTGAAAAATTACTTAATTATTTTCACAACATTTTTTTCTGAAGCACTTGTTGTCTGGAGTAAATAGATTCCGGAAGCTAAATCACCAACCTGCAGCAGATTTGATCCTGAAGCAAAAACTCCTGATTTAATTTCACGACCTTCTATATTTAACAACCTGTAGGCCGATACTGAACCAATTGTAACCTTGTATTGATTTATTGAAATCCTGGCAACATTTAATGTGCTTGCTTTTGGGGTATTAAATCCTGTACTGTTTCTCATTAAACTGAGATCATCCAGCAAGAAAATGTCACCTGATTTAGCCTGAAAATCAAAGTACGGTTGTGTAGAATTTGCGACACTTCCGATTGGGATAACTACATTATACCATTTATTCAGGTCATGAATTCCTAATGTATCACTCCATTGAGAAGTTCCTCCAGTCCATACATCCGGGCCGCCTCCGACAAAGATATTTGACCATGGATTTATTGTATCGTAAGCTAAAGCCAACACTTTAAAACTCAGATAATCATAATTATGCCAGTCACCATTTGCAGGTAATATGTTGATAGCCAGTGCTCCGCCACCGTTAGGCCAGGTTACTTCCAATGCTTTCGAAGATGTGTTTATTCCGTCTGTAACAGGATTTGCCACTACTCCATAAGTAAAACCTGTTCCATACCAAACTCCTACTCCTACAGAAGTACCAAGGATCTGATCCTCGAAACTAAGCGTTACTTCACGGGCCGGATCCTGATGCTCAATTAATTGTATATCATCATAAAGAACATTGTCACCGGCAACTGCATTGTATTTTACAATTAAATTAGTTGTAGTTAATGAATCTGTAAATTTGGTTACAAGTGCAGGGTCCCAGGCTATATCAACAGAATACCAGGTATTTATGGTAGCAGAACTCCATGCTCTGATGTCTCCGACTTTAAATTCCGACCATGCATTAGCAGCAAGACCAATTTCGACATCTGTATAAGTCAAATCACCAGCAGAACCTGCCAGAGGACATAATTTAACTCTTACTCCATCATAATCGGCCCATGTTTTCCCTGCAGGTAATGTAACAGGTATTGTAACAGGTACCCAACCATTATTTATAACCTTTAAAACCTTAGCTGAACTATCTACGGCACTAATAACCGGATTAGCTTCAACTACAACAGCCCCGCTCCAGGCAGCTTTAATTCCTGCAGGAACGCTATCGCCAATAGTAGCCGACTCAAAGTCATTTATCATAAAAGTTTGAGCCTGAAGAATCATACTACAGGCTACGAAAAGACCAAGTAACATTTGTTTCATAATAATAAATTTTAAAGTTAGTAGAATAATAATGAATGATTAAAGCACTCTCTAAAGTAATTAGTAAGCAAATTAAGATGATACTTTTAATAGCAAATATTTTTCAATTAAATTGATTGTAATTTTTTTTATCGACAATCAATTAAGGAACAATTTGTATTGAGTTTCTATAAAATATATTCAATAAATGAATAATCACTAAAATAACGCAATTATTGTGTAAATAGTTCTTCATTCTATTCATAAACATTCATTTTTCAAAGAAGAGCTTTTTAAATATTATTTTTCATGACAAATTTATATACAATATTATTATCATAGTAATACAATTTTATCTTAAAATAATACTATTTCTATGTTTTATTACTAATTATGCTTTTTTAAAATAACAGGGAAAAGATTTGCTGACTAAAAATATGATAGGATATCGTATATCGTTGGTTAAATGACATAAAACATAGTAAAAGGAATTGAAAAAGCAAGAATTAAAAAGTAAACATTCATGATTCCGGAAGTTAGTCAAAAAAGGGTTCAAAATAATAAAACCTTTTTTGGTTTAAACAGTGTATAATTTATAATAACAAACAGGTCTGAGTTAAAAGTAAAGATTGGTGACCTTTTTATAATTTTACATAAATGGTTAATGAGCATATAAAAATAATATCTAATTTTTGTTTTATTAGGCAAATTATCTAAGCCACTTCCTAAATCATCTTTATAATAAATATTTTTTACACACTGATTGCAAAATCATTTGTATATCATTCTTTTTGAAACAAAAAAAACAACTTCCAAATATTTAAAAAAATCTTTCAAGCCTTTTTCAACCTTTTAAAGAAAAAAAGGACAATTAAGAAAATTCCAAGTTAACAAAAAGTACATAATAAGATTCTATATAGGATCTTATTATGTACTTTTTATTAACTCAATATCTCCTTTTTATCTTTTTAATTTTTAAAAAGGTATGAAAGAGTTTCAAAAATATTTTGAAATTTTTTGGAAAAGAGTTTTGCAAAGAAGAAAAATATTTTAAATTTCCACTGCACTTAAAAGAACCTGTTGAACTGTAAAGTTAAACCAATTGAAATATAAAATTTCAGGAAAGTGAAGAAAAAGTTGTATCAAATGAGGTAAATTCTTTCCTTTATTCGAATGTTATTCTTTTTTGGATAGTTAAATAGGAATCAGATAGTCTGGAATTATAATGAAGAGTAATTTTAAAACATCACTTTTATTTTCAAATTTTTACTTTCAGGTTTTAAGCTTAAGATCAATTTGTTATTTTCAAAATGAAAACTTGTAAACATTTTGTCATTTACGAATACTGATTTCGGATGTTTGTCACTATAAATCAGTACATCGCCTCCTTCGTAAAGAGAAAAGCTCACCTTTGAAGACGTATATTTTATATCACTTACTGCTTTGGGGGCATTCAACTTGTCAATTAGTCCGATGACTGCAACTCCATTTTCAACTGCTACAATATTGTAATATGAACTTCCGAATTTTTTCAGTGTAACAGGGATTCCCTGCTCCCGATGAACTAGTTGCATTGTTTTGGTAAAATGTTCATAAACAACAAATGTAGTCCCGTTTAATCCTTTTACATCAGTAACCTTAAAAGAACCTTTAACTTCATTTGTATCAGCAGGATTAATTATCGCCAACAAGCCTGCACCGTTTGCAAATGAAAATACTTTCAATGGTTTAGCATCCTGTACATTGAATAAACAATCTTCAGTGACTTTACCGGGGACATCAGCTCGGAGAATTTTTCCGTCAGAATAGATTAATGACATGATCGTTTTTACATTTTGTTGCCCTGTTTTATCAGTCAGATAAACAGGTCCACCACTTATAGCCCTCCCTACAACATGCACATTGACATTTGGATTGTAGCTTTCGAACATATCATAATCCGGCCAAACCATTTGCTGAAAGTAAAGTGCATTGTAGACTGCCTGGGTGATATGAGCCGGCGCATTGCCTTTTTGCATATTAAACGTTTCGTCTTTTTCGTAAGGGAAATAATCTTCAACTGTCCGGGCCACTGCTGTGGATCCGAAATTATAAAAAGCATCATTGGTCATATCCATGCAATTAATGATAGCACCATCAAAATGTTTTTTTACTGCAATATCCAGGTCCTTGTGCATGGCAGTAGCCAGATCCCAAATCGGGAAATTCCCCTGACTCATTTGTTCAACGATTAATTGATTGTCCACTTTTACAAAATCGATCCCTTCCGATTTCAAATAGGTATACCATTGATCGTAGAACTTAGCCAACCCACCGTTAAAAGGTGAAATCATACCGGCTACTTTACCGGGATCATTCCCGACAGGGTCCTTTTGAGTCCAGGGATACAATGAAGTTGCAAATTCTTTCCCGATAGTTGAATTTTTATCGACTCCGGCCCAATAACAATTAAAAGCATTCCACGCACCCACGTAACGAACACCATATTGAGATTTCAGGGTTTCAATTGACTTTTTAAATCCGTGTGGAAATTTATCTGCTTTTGGCAGAAATGATTTCAGGCTGTTTTGATCCGGATTATTATCACTCCAACCATCATCAATAATCATAAAACCCAATGGAATATTTTTATCCTTAAATGATTTTGCTGCATCCAGCAGAAACTGATCCGACAGGTTTTTACCCATTTCGGACGAATTCCACGTACACCATCCAAGATATTCCAACGGTTTCGGATAAGTTTTCTTCGATCGCATATTTTCAGCTTTGCCCATCAGTTTCAAACCTGACTGATACAATTGTTCAAATAATTTGTAAGGATCATTTCCAAACCCGATAGCTAACATAGGTATGGTGTCACGGTTGGTATTGTCATAATAACTGAATGCCTTGCAACCGAATTTACCATTATTGCTTCCCAGGGTAGTACGATAGCCATTGCCGCTTAAAGGAATAGCAGCACCATAGGTACCATCATCATATTGCCAGTAGAAAAACTGTACATCCCATGATTCCAGCTGACCCGGGTTACTGATTTTCATTGGTTTGGTCCATGCATTCCATGGTTTATAACGCCATATTGCCACTCCCTGTTTAAACCGGGGAATACTATCGAAAAAAAAACCGGTAAAATCGGTCCCTTTGGCTGAATTATTCCCATTTGCCTGCATATAGATACCAACTACCTTGTCATTGTCAGTAGCTTTTACAATAACAGTAGCTCTTTTATCGCCTTCATAGAAATTAAAATTAGTAGCTCTTTGTGATAGGTTGAGAGGATTAAAATGGCTGTTTTCAAAAACAGGAACTCCTCCTTTTACCTTAACGATAGTATTTAAACTTATCACAAGCTTATTATTATCCGAGGATATACTTATTTTATTAATTTCTGCTCCTTTCATAGTTTGAAAAGAAAAAAGGAAAAGGATTAGTATAGCGCGTAAGGAAAAGCTGGTTTTCATCTTTTAATCTGAATTACATCAATACTTCAATTTGCACAATGGAAGTTATTTTGAAATATTGATTTCTTTTACTCCTGTTTTGGTATCAATAGAAACATGTTTTCCATTTTCAAGATATATTGGAAAAGCTTCCTTATTAATGGGTGAAGCTGTCCCAATGAAATTAGAAATCCTCAATCCGTTGAAATCAGAGACATTAATTCCATTTGTAAAATAAGGCATACGGGTGCCGCTCCACTCCAGACGGAAATCTTCGATAATGATTCCATTAACGTGACTGGCAAAAAATGCAGGAATGTCATGTTTAAAAAGTTGACTTTTGGGGTCTGAGCAACCGCGCAAATCAATGTTTCCACCAGCCACATCATTTAATTTAGAATCGGTCAGTTCAAAAGTAATGTGATTGAAACTAACATTCTCGATGACACTTTCTTCACTTCCATATACAAGGATTCCATTTTCACCTCTACAGGTTATATTGTCGAATTTCACATTTTTAATTTTACCCAGATTTACACCGTCTTTTCCGCGAATCGCTGAAAGATGAATAGGCTCTCCATTGCCCCACCAATCACCTGTACGAAGTTTAGTATCTATATTGAGATTAGAGACATTGATATTTTCCAACGAACCTTCATCACGAAGAAAGATGCCGATTCCACGGGTAGAATTGGTGATGGTACAATTTGAGATATTGATGTCCCTCACTGTATTTTGATCCAGATAGCCAATACGGATGCCGCTCGAGTAGGATTGCAAATTACAACCGGTCACTACGATATTGCCTGAATTATGCCTGAGTTTTTTGAAACCCGGGCTTTCGAAATGACTTGAATAACCAACTATCGCTATGGCATCATCCCCTGAACGGATATCAGAATTGGAAATAATCACATTGTTGCAACTGGCAATATCGATTCCATCGGCATTTGGGGCAAGCATGTTGGTCCAAAGACGGATACCATCCACCAGCACTCCATCGCAATCTACAAAAAGCATGGTCCAGAAAGGAGGTTTAGAAATGAATATATTTTTCAATGTCACTCTTTTGCAACTACTAAAGATAAACATTTGATAAGGGCGGGTTTTAGGAACAATAGGTCCGTCTCCCAATCCGCCATCCGTTACTTTACGGAAATCATCTTTTTGACGCGTATACTGTGATCCAGCCCTGTCAATCTTTTTTGCATGGTTAAGATCAAAGAACAAATCGCCGTTCCCATCGATATTTCCTGTACCTGATATTGTAATATTCTCGGCATTCTCGGCATAAATCATACCATAATGTACTTCATTGTAAGGGGCATAATCTTCAATATTTGAACTCCCACGAAGTATGGCTCCAGGCTCAAGATACAGATTAATATTACTCTTTAAATAAATTGTTCCAATAATATACACTCCGGTTGGAATAATTACTTTGCCCCCACCTGCTTTAAAACAGGCGTCTATTGCTTTTTGCACAGATTGAGTATTGAGTGTTGTTCCATCACCTACTGCTCCGTAATTTGTTATATTAAATGTCTGAGCTTGCAATTGAACCAAACAAAGGAAGAACGATGCCAGAAATAATGTGAATGTTGATTTTTTCATAATTTTGATTTGAATATTAAATTCTAGAACTGACTGGATCTCTAAAAAATGAATGGAATATTCTGATTTTTTAACTTTTGAATATCTTCAACGAATGGAGTTAAACTTCATCATTTAGTCTGGAATCTCATTAAAACCATGTTGAATCCGGTTTACAAAATTAATGAATTCTATCTCATAACAAACATATTATTTTATCTTTTACTAATACTTTTAAGGTCCTGCTTTACCCGTTTAGTTTCAATTAATGAATTTATTGGCAACGAACTTATGATTTTCTAATTTTTTTATCAAAACTGAAAGTGAGTTCGATTATTAAGTTTTTAGTATACAAAAAAGAATTCTGAAAGAACCATCTGTTATTGATGTATCTTTCAGAATTCTGAAGAAGAGGTGAATGAAACCTATTCTGATTCAATGTGGAAAAATCGCAGTTTTAATTTAAAGCAAAGAGGAATCTCTTTCAGTAATTGGGTTACTTTTTCTTTATACTTATTTCCTGACCTGTATATTTTATTGTTTCAAATTTCAAAGCCGGCTTTAACCCTTTGCCATTAGTAGTATTTACCCAAACTACGTTAAATGTACGTTCTTTCAACATTCCCGGGAATTCGCCTTTTCTGTCCATGATTGTCAACGTTTTAGTTGTTTCATTCCAATTCATGGCTATTGTTGCAAACTTACCCTGTTCGTAATTGTATGTATCATTTTCATCCTCGTAAAGCACAAATCCGGCATTTGCTCCGGTATAAACACGAATTTCAAGCGGGTCGGCAACTTTTTCAGTAGCATACTGAAGATAGGGTCCCATAGGTAAAATTGAACCCGCTTTTATATAAAGCGGAAGGGTTTCAATTGGTGCAGCAGCATTGATAGTTTGTCCGCCTTTCAGAATTTTACCTGTCCAGAAATCATACCAGTTTGTGGATTCAGGTAAATAGACTTTTCTTGTTTTCTTTATGTTTTTACTGTTTGGCAAACTGTACATCCTCTCTGTTACAGGATTCACAAGAAATGCAGATCCAAACATGTACTGATCCGGAATTGATTTAATGGCAGGATCGTTAGGAAAATCAAATGCCAGTGAACGCATGATGGTATAACCTTCATTGGTTACTTTCCAGGAAAGAGAGTAAATATAAGGCAATAGACGGTAGCGTAAATTATCATACTTCAACAAAATAGTTTTCATTGGAGCATCCCAATTATCTGAGAATATTGCTCTCTCGCCCTTTCCGTGAATTCTAAAGATGGGGCTAAAAGCTCCAAACTGAAACCAACGGGTAAATAGTTCGCGATTTTTAGGTGCTGTCCAATCGGGGGACTGCCAGTTCAAATGGTAACCACCAATATCGGAAGTCCAGAAAGGTATTCCCGATGCACAGGCGTTTATACCTTGTGGCACCTGATTTTTATACGCTTTCCAGGTACAACTGATATCGGATGACCATAATGTTGCTGCATTACGTTGTTGGCCTGCAAATGCCTGTCGGATAAGAAAAAAAGCACGTTTACCCGGAATATCTTTTCTCCAGTTATCATATAAACCGGTTGAATGCATCAACGAATAGGTGTTCATATAATCAATGCCACGGCCAATTGCGAAATGACTTTCCCGTCTTAAATCAAGATTGTTTCCGTTATCCGGTTCGCACTGGTCAACCCACCATGCATCAAAGCCATAACGGCCAACCAGGCTATCATTTGCCTGTTTCCAGTAGAGCTGGCGTGCCTGGGCACTGTGGGCATCATAATAACTGTCCATCGTTTTAGTCATAACATTTTCCCATAGAATATCAGTCATACCTCCTGAGTGAGACATTTGATTGTATGGTATAGTCCCCTTTGAAAAAACCGGCCATATTGAAATCATGGCATGAATATTTGCTTTGTGAAGTTCATCTACCATAGCTTTCGGATCCGGATACCTTGCAGGATACATTACATGCGATCCAATAACATTAGGCTCCCAGTAAAACCAATCCTGCACAATACAATCAACCGGTATCTTATTATTTCTGTATTTGTCTTTTACTGATAGGATTTCACTCTGGCTCTTATATCTGTCCTGTGATTGAAAAAGACCAAATGACCATTTTGGGAACATAGGCGCATTGCCTGTTGCATTTCGATAAGAAGCAATTATATTATCGAATTCCGGGCCGTAAATGAAGTAGTAATCCACCATAGTACCACTTTCCGATTCGTATTTGTATTTTGTATTTGCAGCCTCTGCTCCATAAAAATTTGACGCTGAATAGTTATCCCACACCAGTCCGTATCCTTTTGTCGATAAAAGGACCGGAATAGCTCCTGTCATGTATTTGATGGCCATATCCTGGTTACGTCCTTTATAATTGATTGAAAGTGAATCTTCAGGATGGCAACCCAATCCATAAAGTGATTCATCGGATGGTGAATTAAAAATTGTAGTGCAATTGTAGACATCAATTCCTGCAATTGTAGCTGATGTCATTGATTTACTTTGCGAATCATCTTCACTCAGAATAATCTTGTCGTTTAAATCGGTATATTTTACCGAGTTGCTTTGTTTGTTTATAATTACATGGATTTTAGCCGTTGAAATGACAATTTCAATCGCAGTTTCGGACACTGTAAAAGCCGGAATTATTTTCCATTCATTCGTAACTACAAGCGAAGGTTTATCCATGAAAACAGGCAGTTCTGTGTATTTCACTTCAACCATATTGTCCATACATATTTTCACCTTCATCATTCCCTTGTCAAGGTTGAAAGTGATCCCATCTGCATTTTTATCAAACGATACTATCTTTGCATGGATTGGATTGTTTAAGAATAAAAAAACAAATAAGAAGAATTTTAACTTCAGTGCAAAATTTTTCATCTGATGGTTTTAAATATTATAATGTTATCAATTTATATATTGTACAATAAAACAGGAACTAATATCAATCCGGCTTCATCATAAATCCGGGGTATGATTTAATTTTCTCCCAATTTTACAAATCTCCTAACTTCATTTTTGAAACTGACATTTACTAAATATTCACTCTGATTCAGTAACGATGTATTCACTTTGTCATCTGATTGTAAAATAGTTTTTTGCACAATCATTTTACCTTTCAAATCTGCGACTACAATTTTAGCTTCATGAACACTATCATTTAATTTTAAAGAGCAATATTTAATTGCAGAATTTTGGAGAACAGTTAAATACAATTGAATTTTCTTAGACTTTTAAAAATTCCTGATTTACAAAAATAGACTTTAATATCTAAGAATATACATATTTTTTTAGCATATAGTAATACTTTATTGCTCAAATCATACTTATTTAATGCAAATATTGAAAGAATTCATTATTAGCCTTTTTAAATTTATTGATGAATATATATCACATTATAATCAGGTTATAAAATAAATGTTGATTTAACTTTTTTCAGAGCCATAAGTTTTGCAAGTGTAGTAATACTATCCTTCTCATGGATTTAAAAATTCATACTGATAGTTAGGCTATTATAAATAAGCTAACAGTTATACTTACTAATACAACTATGAAAAGACGCAAAAGTGAATTCTTTAAAGCAACTCCTATCGGGTAACCTGCAGGAAAAAACATACTTCATTTCCAATTATTTAAAAAGTCGTTTATCCGATAAAGCTTACTGAACCTCAATCGATATTGTATGCTTTCCCATTAATGTTGATGCTATCCAATATTTTGTTTGAGTCTTCCCATCCAGTTTAAAAGATGTAATTGTATTCCCATTCCCTTTGATGGAAATATTTAAATTTGAGTCACGATAAACCAGATCTTTTAAATCAACTGATCCGATTTCTTTCGGTAAAAAAGGATTAAACGAAAGGGATTTTTCGGTAAAGTTCATTCCAAATAAGCCATTTAAAACCATCGAGATATAGGCTGTTGCCGACCATGTCTGAAGTTTACACGATTCCCAGTGATAATTTGGATGTTCTGCTCCCCATGCCTGATAACCACCATCGGGTTTTCCTGTCATTGGGTTGTAAATTTCCCTGAAATCATAATCACCTTTATCGGCATCGAGCGCTAAGTGAGTAAGACCAAATAGTTCATGAGTGAAAGATGGATAGCTTCCTGAAATGATGGCAGCTTTAGCATAAAATCCGTTTACCATTGGCCAGATGATATTATTATGTCTTCCTGGCATTTCCTTTGAATATCTAGGAAAATCAGGAGTAATAGAAGTGATTCCAAATTTTGAAACAACAGTTTTACTTATCAATTGATTCGCTTTTTCTCCATCAATAACTCCAAAAATTACAGCAAAAGAAATTCCAAGCCCCTCCTGGTATTGTTGGGCTTTTCCGTTTTGATCAATTAAATAACCGAAGGTATTCTTATCGCTGTTATAAAGATACTTCAGTATGTTCAATTTTATATTGTCGGCTTTCCCCTGATAAGTAGCACTAACTTCTTTGTCCATTTTTAGAATTCGACTCATTTGAGCCAAAGCAAGATATGCGCCCCGATACACACAATTCGTACTAAGACATTTAATTTTAAATGAATTTTTATGATCCAGTACACTTCCGGAGAAATTACCGGGTTCATAGATTGGTTCCGGATAAGCTGCAATACCATCATTAAAAACTGATCCACCCATAAACAACCCATATTTCTCATCAAAAGTAGTTTGTTCCAACTGTTTCATTGTATTTGCCGAACAGGTATATGCATTTGCAAGAAACAATTTATCACCATTCACCAAATAGTAATTATAGGCAGCTATCGCCCAAATGATTTTATCCCAGAATTGATGTCCGATAGTATCTCTATGAATAGTAACACTCCATAAAGATTTTTCAGCTACTTTGGGTCTCAGCAAACTGGCTGCATTCCACGAATTTATGGCAATATCCCGTGTCCATTCTCCACCATAATCACCTCCGGCTGCAAGTATTCCTCTTCGGGTATTTATATCAACAGTTTGAATTGCCAGCTTAAAAGCATCGTTCAATAAGGGATTATCGGAGACTAACTTCTGTGCGAAAACATTTGTCGACATTAAAACAATTAAAATATATAATAGCTTTTTCATTTATAAGAATTTAAATATTTAGTACATGCCTGTTTTATAGCGTTTTATAATTATTGAAAGTCAGAATTAATATATACGACTAAAAAGCAAGATCGATTTTCTTTTTAAATGTAATTCTGAAGTTACTGACAAATACTGATTATTGTCATTTATTCATTCATATTGGAATGAATAAACTATATTGTCGACTAAAGGGGAGCCAACTTATTCAAACGGATTATTTACTTTCGATACCGGATGGATTAAATCAGGTGCGAAAAATAATCATCTATAATACTCAAGTTTGCGGGTTATAATTGTCTCAAGTTTATTATTGACATACCCAAAAAAAGAAGTCCAGTTACCTTCTTTATCATATTGATAGTTATACGTGCTTTTATTTTTGATTTTATTATCAGGGGATAGTTCAATAATTTCAATTGGATTTCCTTCTTTATCATACTTATAATTTATAGTGGAAACAAGCATGTTAGCCGAATTATAACTTTCTGATTTTTTAATATTATTGTCTTCAAAATAGGTAGTATAAATTCTGTTTACAAGACTGTCTTTATTTGTCCAGCTGGAAACCTCCTCCTGTAAATGCTTACTATTATATTTATACGTAAATTTTCCATGTGAATGGATAATATATTCACTGTACGATTCCTCGATCACTTCGTTCCGATCGTTGAACTTTTTTAGAATTGAATTCCCTAAAAGATTATTTTCTCCAATATTTCTTTCAAATAAAGTATTCAATTTAGTATCATACCGGATAGTATCAAGAGTTCCCAAAATACCATTCGACTTAATCAACTTCGTTGATGTGAGTTTCTTGTTTGCATTATAATAATAATACATAGTATAACTCAAACTATCTTTCTGCACCCAACATTTTCGGGTTAATGGATGATTATTCCGGTCATAAGTGTAAACCCATCTCCTTATTAATGATTTATCGGGGTTGAATGATTCCTGTTTTGTAATATAGCCATTTGGGTTAAATAAAATATTTGTCAAACACTTACCTGCACCCGAATAATTTATTTCTGAAACAGATTTTACATTCCCTTTTAGCTTCGTGATCTCACGATCGTTTTTTGAATTCTCTGAAGGATGTTTCAGACATGAATTAAACGCAAAAATTATAATTACAGACAGGTAGATAATAGGACGAGAGCACATAAAATTATTATTTAATAAAACCTATTCTAATTGCACAGGCAACCGGAATAGGTTTCATGAATTTACTTGTAATTTATAAAATAATTAGCTATCACCTAAACAGGTGATAGCTAATTTAAAAAGTTACCAGGATGTTCCCATTTGTTTATATAATGCACAATTATATCCGTTATAATCATGAACACACAAATGTTTAGCAGTCAAAACTGTAAAATGATATTGTCCGATTCCATTACCACTTGGCCATGGGAACTGAGCACCATTGGATGTTGTAATGGCATGATAAACGGTTGGATCACTGTCACCGGTATCTACTAATGTATTATACACGTTAAAGAAACCCTTTGTAACACTATTATCCGAATGTTTTACAATGAAGTTAGCAGCTCCGGTAAGATTACAGGAAACCTGATCCTGAACTGACCATGGGGCTTTCAATTGGCCTCCCATCCCGCCTGAAGAAGCATCCAATGTCCACCATGCAGGAGCTGGACAATTGATAGGTCCATTCCCTCCGATAACACCACCAGGTACGTCTGTGGCAAAAACCCAGGTTTCGCCAGTACCGCCACCGGTTAAAGTTTTCCAAACAGGATCAGTATCAAAATAAGCATTATCATTTGCAGCAACTGTAAATGTTGTTGAATCAGTTACAGTACCACCGGCACAAAAAGCAGTATATTTCAAAACAAATTTTCCTGCAAATGGTACATAAAAATGTACAGAATCATCTACAGAAGCACTTTTACCTGTACCGGTTCCCCAGTCAAAGTAGATAATTGCTCCCGGAGTAGCGTTTAGCACTGTTACTGCGTTAGCCCCGGTAGTGTTTTGAACAACTTTAATTTTTACCTGTGCAGCTGTTAAAACAGTACCAAGAGGTGCTCTGTCTTCAATGGCTGTACAAGAAGCAAATAGCAACATGATTGCGGCTATGCTATATCCTATTTTATATTTCATATTTGTATATTAATAAAGGTTATTAATCTTTTAGAGAGAAGAAATCTTTTAGAAAAAATTCCTACTCTCTTTTAATTATTGTTGATACTGACTCGTTGCATCTCCACTAAGCCACCCGTCATTTTGAATAAGCTGACCGTTTGATAATCCGATTTCCTGATTAGGTATCTGTAAGAAACCCTTTGTCACTGCGAATCTGCTTATTGCAATACTAGGATCATATTTAGCAGCTACACCGGCAAGAAATTCAGGAGCTCCTTTTTCAGCCTGTAGGTCAGCTGCTAATGTACCCCAACGTAATTCATCCCAATAACGTATACCTTCAAATGCTAGTTCATGTTGACGTTCAATTTTAATGTTATTTAAATCAGTACCGGAAAGTGATCCTGCAACATAAGTTGGATAACCTCTTTTATGAACTGCATCAAAATAAGCCTGAGCATTTGGACAACCAAGTTCAGCTGCCATCAGTAATACATCTGAGAATCTGATATAAATAATGTTTTCAGTGTTGTCCAAACCGTAATTTTCAGTTGTTCCAAAAAGTTTACAACTATAATTCAGGTAATGACCGTCTTTTGCAGCAAAATCATCTTTAATATTAACTGCAATATACTTCTTTTGCCAATATCCTGTTTCATTCCATTGTTTGTCTGAATACCAGGTATAACCGGTAATTCCTTCTGTGGCATCATTTACATTACAAATTGATCCTTGCTTACGTAAATCGTTGCTATCCCAATTCGAATACACTGTAGGAACAACGGTGTTATCTCCCCAACCATCACCAAAAGGTAATTGGGTCTGGTTACGCCAGCTTTGATACAAGTCAATAGTGTTGCAATAATCTGTACTTTGTCCTGTAGCATATCCACCAAAATTAGAATAATGAACTGAGAATACATCTTCAGTATTTAATTGTTCTGTTCCTACTGTCCCATTACCATCAACCCATAAAAGATTGTTTGTTTTGGCATAACCATAATCCGAACCACCTGCTACACCTGTAGTTGAATACGAATATGGCCATAAGTTACGGAAATCAGGAATCAATGCATGACCGCTATTGTCAGCACAATCTGCTATCCAACCCTGTACATCTGCTTTCGCAACAGTACCGCCACCTGGTAAAGGCAATGCGGTCTTCGATCCGTAAACTGCACCTGTATAGAATAAAAATACACGAGCCATTAAAGCTTCAGCTGCCCATTTAGTGGCATGGCCCAATTGTGTTTTATCCATATTCGGATAGGTAACAGCCGGCATTAATGTAATGGCAGCCTTCAAATCCGAAGCAATAAGGGCATATACCGTATCAACCGGTGCACGAAGCGATGTTGGAAGATTCGGATTGGTAAAACAGGGAACTCCTGTCATCACTCCTTTTACAGGACCGCCAAACAATCTCATTAAATTAAAATAAAAGTAAGCTCTCATAAAATGGGCTTCTCCCAAAGATTGATTTTTCGCATTATCATTAGCCCAACCAGTTACCTGAGCAAAATTCTGAATCAGCGTATTTGCACGGTTTATTCCCTGATAGTAAGTCGTCCAGGGACTTTGATAACCATTTACACTGGTTGTCTGGAATTGATCATATTGACCTGAATGGTCATTTTGACCACCACCACCTAAACACTCATCCGACATTTGATTGGCAAGAAGAAATACACTTTGCCATGGGGTAACAGATGGTTCAATAGAATAACATGCAGTCAATGCCTGAGATACATCTGATGGTGTATGATAAAAGGACTGACTGGTTTTCTGCACAAGATCAGTCGTGTCTAAGAAGCTGTTAGAGCATCCAAAAACGCCTATTACCAAACCTGTAAGTAAAAATATTTTTAATTTTCTCATAACTGTATTTTTTTAAAATTTAACATTAACACCTACCAATACTGTTCTGGCACTTGGATATTGACCTATATCAACTCCACTTGCCCAACTGTCAGGAGCATATGATACTTCAGGATCCATACCTGTATACTTGGTAAAGGTGTAAAGGTTTTGAACCTGTACATATAAACGGGCTTGATTTACCGGGAGTGTTTTCAAAAACAATCTTTTAAAGTCATATCCGAATGTCAAATTTGCTATTTTGAAATAGTCGCCGTTACGCATGTAAATACTTGAAAAATTTTGTGTATTTACGGTTGGTGAAGCAGTAACACGAGGTAAAAAGTTTGAAGTGCCCGTACCGTGCCAACGTGCTAATACATCAGTTGTTCCGTTTGTTAAGATAGGATCTTCAAAATCAGTACATTGTGCAATCTGGTTTCCACCTACACCTGTACCAATAACAGTCAGGTCAAATCCTTTGTATTCAAAAGCAGCGGTAACTCCATAGTTATAAGCCGGATTAGGATCACCGATCTTTGTGCGGTCAGCAGCATCAATGGTTCCGTTACCATTTAAATCTACAAACTTAACATCTCCCGGAACTGCATTTGGTTGAATTTCAACTCCTTTTGAATTTACATACGATTTAACTTCCGCTGTTGTCTGGAAAATACCGTCAGTTTTGTATCCATAGAAATAACCGATTGGGTAACCCACCTGGGCACGATACCATACGTCTGTTGATCCAAAGACATTACTTGCTCCGTTTATGTAACCTGTAGAGTTATCAATCTGGGTTACTTCATTATGATTGAAAGCAATATTACCTGTAATATTATACTTAAAATCTCCGAAATGATCTTTCCAGCCTAAGGAAACTTCATATCCCTTATTTACAATTGTTCCACCGTTTATAGCCGGTGCAGGTGCACCATCAACTGCTGGAATAGGAGCTGTCACCAACCAGTCTTTGGTAGTTTTATTATACCAGTCGAATGTAAAATTCAACCGGTTATTAAGGAATGTAGCATCCAACCCTAAGTCAGTTTGTTCCGAAGTTTCCCATTTTATATTCAAATTAGGTAATAGTGATGGATAAGACGCAACACTGGTAACCGATTTATTATTTGCACCAAAAAAGTAGTTTGGATAAATGCCGGCTGTTGTATTTGGACCTGAACCAATTGAAGCTAAATATTGAAACGGACTTATTGAATTATTACCATTTTGACCCCAGCTGCCACGTATTTTCAAGAAATCGATTGCTTTGACATCCTTCATAAATGATTCATTGCTGACTACCCAACCTCCTGAAAAAGATGGAAAAGTACCCCAACGGTGACCTGCATTAAAATTCGAAGAACCATCAGCACGTACGATTGCCGACAACATATAAGTTCCTTTGTAGTCGTAATTAACCCTTCCGAAATAGGATACCAATGCACCATAGCTTGGATAACCGGCTGCATTTAACAACGGTGACCCCCCAAGAGTAGTTAATGTGGATGACACATTCGGATAGTTAATTAAATAAGCATGAGCAAAATCCTGATACTGGCCAAGTGCATTTGCGCCACTCATCTGGTCTCCCATATTGTCACGTTCAGCAGAAGTACCTCCTAAGAATGAGAAATTATGCTGGTCGGTCGAAAATTTGTATGCTACTGTATTATCCCAAATCCAACTCATTCCCATCGACATATTTTCAGAAGCACCATCATTTGCATTGATTGCTGTCGAACTAAGGTTTGATTGCGGTGTAAATGAACGGTAACTGCTTTCATATCCGGTTAAACTGAATCTGGTAGTAAAAATCAGGTTTTTAATGGGTTGTAATTCTGCATATACATTGCCAACTAAATTTGCATTCTTCGAGATATTATTAGCACGTGAAGATGCCATTAAAGCTGCAATCGGATTAGCCTGCAAGTTGTCGAAAGGAATAGAATAACTGTACTTGCCGGGACTATTTGGATCGTAAAGAGGTTGTAAAGGAATCGATACGATCATATTGTTAATATCATTCCAATATACACTTCCTGAAGCAGCAACACCTTGATTTTCATGATACGACAAGTCAAGGTTTTCGCCTACTTTAAGTACTGTGAAATCTTTGTTTGTAATTACTTTATGATCCGAATTGAAACGAACATTATAACGGTCGTAATTTGAAGGAGCAGGTCCGCCTAAAATACCATCCTGGGTAATATATGAAACTCCTAAGGTATAAGTTGACGTTGTATTTCCACCGGAGATATTTAAGGAGTGGCTTTGTGTAGGTGCATTTTTATTTGTAAATGCAGCCAACCAGTTTGTTCCTTTATTTGTACCGGCTAAAATTGCAGCACCATAAGGAACATTCGGAACCAGCGTACCAACAGGGACATTTGGGTTTGTTGCATTAGGAGTTGTCCCTGTAATATAAGCATTTGTAAATGGTGATAAACCTGAATTGACACGAGCCTCATTGGCTATCATTAAATATTCCTGTGCATTCAGCGATGGTTCCGTTTTGTAAATATTTTGAACACCATACGTACCGTCGTATGAAACAACAGTTTTACCTGTACTCGAACCCTGTTTAGTTGTTACCAGGACTACCCCGTTGGCAGCACGCGATCCGTAGATGGCAGCAGTAGCATCTTTCAAAACATCAATACTTTCAATGTCCGATGGAGATAAATAATCGATATTATTTCCAACCGGCACACCGTCCACTACATAAAGTGGCTGAGTATTTCCAATGGTTCCAATACCACGTATAACTACTTTTAATCCATCACCCGGCTGGCCGTCCGATTTGGTAATCTGAACACCCGAAGTGGTTCCCTGTAAGGCTGCCATACTCGATAAGGTATTCAATTTTTGCAAATCGTCACCTTTTACCTGCACAGTAGCACCTGTCACAACCTTCTTTTTCATGGTTCCGTACCCAATTGCTACAACTTCATCCAACATTTGTGAATCGGAATGAAGATTTACGTTAATCACATTGGTTTTGATAACAATTTCTTGTTTTTCCATCCCAATGTAAGTGAAAATGA
>Ga0302268_1000044_pt1 | contig 71257 bp, 91 predicted proteins | sample III_Bog_E2_1_FD_194554 | JGI IMG/M metagenome (GOLD analysis project Ga0302268, IMG submission 194554) | Peat permafrost microbial communities from Stordalen Mire near Abisko, Sweden - III_Bog_E2_1 | ecosystem: Environmental > Terrestrial > Soil > Wetlands > Peat | place: Sweden: Abisko... | reverse complement strand
TAATTATGAGCACAAGCAATATCAACACGTTCAATCCAAAATACGATGTAATTCTCGGTCTTCCATCAGGAATACAATCATTTAGCACTGGATTCAACCAGCTTGGTTACGTGACTAAAATAGAGACGCAGGCTACGTGTAAGGATTTGACGAATAGTTTTAGAATCACCCTTGTTCCAAGAGATGATACTAACGGTGCAACGCTATACGATATGATAGAACCGATGGTTTATTGTGAAATAAGGATGAAGCGTGAATCGAAAGATTATACAACCATCATGAGGGGTTTCGTAACCACCATATCTAAATCGCTAGATATGTCTAGCGGAAAGCCTGTTAGATCGATTGTTATTTCTGGAGAGAATTATGGAAAAGCTATTAAAAATGCTGTAATACATTATGTTTATGCTTTAGACCCGAGTCAAGTGTTCGCTGCTTCTGGGACTACATCGCCGTTGTTTTTTGGATATGGAATCGATATTTTGCAGGGTAATTGCACCCCATCCAAGATAGTAACAATGGTGTGGAATGAAGTTGTCACGCCAACTTTTCAGAACATTCTAAAAACAACCACTAACAGGAATCAGACGCAGAGTAATTCATCTTCAGCTAACGGCTCCGAAAGCAACGACATAATATCCTCAGTTAATATTGCAGCACCTTTTGAATTAGATGTTGATGTGGATGGTGTAGACGGAAATAGAGCTGCCCAAGGGATAGGTGATGACGTAGCGAGTTATAGCCTCAGAGTAGTTGACCCATCAATAGCCTCGACGGAAATGTCTGTGTCGGACTTGTTTAACGAATTCACTGGAAAGCCGTTTATCGAGATATTCACAGATGATGCTCCAGATGGCACTTACTTAGTGTTCAGACCAACCCCTTGGCGAGATAGAGACAGGGAATGGGTAGGAACCACCAGTTTTAGTGGAACTGGCCCTACGTACACCCCACTGGGTTCACGGAGTATAGATGCATGTGCGAAGGGATTGCCAATATTCATAGATCAAAGTGAAATAGTAAACTATAACTTAGGTCGCAGCGACCAAGAAGTGTGGAACTATATCATGGTTAATGCTACGAATAGTGGGATTGGAGAATCATTCGAATCTCAAGCGATGGGGCAGCTTACTAACCTTAATCCACATTTTACGGTTGATACTAGTTCGTTTACTGATACTGGCGTGACTCTTCCTCAATCGACAAAGCTTGAATATTCTAGGATGGAGTTGTTTGGTTTTAGAAAATTGCTAATCACTAGCAAGTTGCTATCAGTGGACCCAAAAACAATTGGTAGTTTGGAAGATACTAATGCTTTTTACAGAAGCGATTTTGGTTCGAATATAACTACTTCCGACATGTTTAAGGTTGGGCAGCAACTGGCAATGACTTTGTTTAATGCCTTTGAACACAATTCGCAATTAGAACAAGGTTCGATGGTTATTCGTGGGCGAGAAGATATACGAGCTGGAATGTTTGTAGCGTTTTGGGATGAACGACTCGACACGATGGTTCACGTTTTTTATGTGGAAGAAGTGCATCAGAATTTCACTCCTATGGAATCGTGGTTGACGATGCTAACATTGACTCGTGGGGAAGCTCATTTAGACAGAATGCAGGACGATCCACGTTATGCTGATTACGGATATTAAAATATGGCCCGTCAAGGAAAAGTTATTAACGTTGATTACAGCGCTCACACTATAGATGTGCTTCTTGAGCAGGGTTGCGGAATCATCTATGGTGTCCATGTACCCACTCTTGGTGCATCTACGAATGGTGGAATGATTTCGCTTCCAGTGCTTAAAACTGTTGGAAATAAGGCTGGAACTGTGTTGTCTTATGATGGAACCACTAAACAGGTTCCTAATGTATATAAGTATGAAAGTTTATCTTCTAATAATCCAGATTTGGATGATCCAACTTCTAATTATGTATACGCTGTTATAGATAAATTAGACGCCAATCTTGGACAAAGTTCGTGGGTTTGTCTTGGTTTCCTATTCCCACAACGCTCTCAAATGCTGTTCGACCCTCAGAATATTCCTCCCGGTTTACCAGCCCCAACCACAACACAAATTAAGAAACTGGCTGGAGCTACAATAAGTAGAACAAATAGCGATGTTTACAGTTTTACTGATGTGGATGGAAATTATGAATGGGCACACCCTAATGGTTCTTTCTTTAGATTAGCTGAGACCCCGACGCAACCAGTTGATGGCGCTGTGCATGTCGATTTGAGCAAGGGTAATAGGAAATCCGTCATGAACGGAAAACCGACAAATATGGCGTGGAACACCCAACTGAAGAAGGGTGTTGATGGGAACCTGAATAATAGCCGTAAGTTATACGCCCAATTGGAGGTTGTCACTGCACAAGGAACTGTTCTGATACAGATCGATAAAGCTACAGGAAACGTTGTAATCAACACTCCGATGGATACCAGCAGTGCGAGTTCAGCTAATAATCAGGTGAAGATTATTGCGGGAGGGAATGTTATACTGCAGAGTGTTGCTGGTGATGTCACGCTGCAATCGGTTAAAGGGCAATTAACCGCTGAGTCGAATACGACCATTACGGTTAAAACCGATTCCGCAAAGCAAAACAGCATAATTTTGGGACCGAACGCTTCACAATTGGATAATCTTCTGCTGTATAAAAAGGTTGCTGATAAGTTTAATAGCCATAAGCACACTTGTACTGGCACAGGTAGTCCGACAACGACACCTGATCAACAGATTACTACTACGGATGCTACGAGCATTACGAAGGCTGGTTAGATATGTCTATTACTGGTGCTGGTAGTGGCACACCATTGACGGCATCCACGTATGGAACGCCGCTGAGCTCCGCAGCGGTAACCACAACACCAGCGCCATTTACCACGGATTCAACGTATTCTGGGTTATCAGCTGCAACAACTCCAACTCTCGGGCCTCCTTATTCATCCGCTTTAGCCAATGCCAACGTTTCTGAAAATGGGTGGACGAATAGTACATCCCCTGTCAATGTTGTATCGTGGTTAGGCCACGTCAATCATTTCACCGTGATGTTGTCGAATAGCTTGAGTGGAACCACGGTTCCAACAACTGTGACGATGAATATCAATCCTGATGATTTCGTATTAGATACTCCATATCGTGTAAACGCCACCCAAACAATGAGCGGTGCATTCGTAGATGTGTGGGGTAAAACAATTGTGAGGCTTACGTTACGTGGGAATACTGGATGGAGAACGCACAATTTTAGTGGGTCCACATCTCAAGCCCAAGACGGATATGCGAACGTGATGGCTCTGAAAAATTTGTTTGATAATTACTTCCTTTTGAGAGACACAAACTCTGCCAACTTTCCTCAATCTCAGTTGGAGCAAAAATTAACAGTACATATCATCGACAAATTACACAGAATGGTTCATTACGTTGTTCCAGAACAGTTCAAGTTGCTCAGAAACAAATCAAATCCGCTGCTTCACATGTATGAAGCGTCGTTTATAGTTACACAAGAAAACACTGATTTTCAAGTTGTAAACTCCAACAACTCGAGGCCTCCAGTTACGATCAATAAGAATAATTCATCGTCTCCTAGTGGGTTCTGGTCAAAATTGGGAAGCATTCTATCTACTATTGCAGCTGTTGCTTCAGATGTGATGGTTGCTATGGAAGTCCTTAATCAAGTAGCATACGCGGGTGGTGGTATAGGCGGTTTGTTATCGGTTGTCAATCCATCTAGTACGCCTGGTTTAACGATGATGGCTCAAGAAACGTTTAATTCTATTGGCGGAGCGATGATGATTGCTCAAAATGGAACATCATTCAATACGATGAGTGTCACAGCTCAATTGGCGTGGAAAGACACAACACAATTTATGAAAGATGCGTCTACACTCGCTACACAGGTTACTCCGATGGGGATAACTGTACCAACAAATCTTGTAAGTTCTGGCCCTGTTCCTCCATATGTTGGAGCAATATACTCAATAGCAGAAGACACGCCTAATACATTTATAGCTGTAACAGCTGCAGCCAATACAAGCGGCATACAAACCGCAGTTAACCAGATTAGCGTTGCTAATACGACAGCAGCTAAAGATATGAATTCGGTTGATATGATTTTGAAACTTATAGGTAGGTAATATGGTTCCCGTCATAGCATCGATAACACCTGATTACGTGGTTGCTGGAGGCTCACAGTTCTTGTTCGCTGTGCGAGGAACCAACTTTACAGGTGATAGTGATATTGTGTTCGGCGGTGAAGTTCTTTTGGACGGAAACGGAAATCATGCCACAGTTTATGTAGACAATACTTACCTATATGCTTATGTTTTACCATCTTATTTCGCTACTTTCTCGTTAGGAGGAGCGACAATATATATAGACGATCCGAATAACGGTCCATCTAATTCTGTGATATTTACCATTGATCAACAAGGCTTGATATCTTTGGCAGATATACAAAGTATGGTTAATGCGATACAGATTCCAAACGCCAGTCAATTCACAGCTACAACCACAGACCCGTACTCGATGACGATAAACAACATGCAAGTTTACCAAATTAAACCTTTTGATAATTTGCAGGGTATAGCAGCTCAAATGACCGGAGATGCTTCAAATTGGGAAGTCATAGCGGATATGAACAAATTGACATATCCATATATCAGCAGCGACCAGAACGTTTTGATGGGACAAACAAATTTCAATGTTTATCTGACCCAAAAGGCTAAGGCTGGAACTTCAACAATCTATATCAATGGATTGAGCCAATTGTTATCCATTGGGTCTACACTATATTTCAATTTGACAAGTCCGTTAACGAATGGGCAATCACAGGTTCTTTCAGATTTGGTGACGGTAGACTCGGTAACTGGGGACAACACTCAATCGATAGTGGTTTTATCATCGCCGCTTCAAAATACTTACGAATCTGGGTTCGTTGTAAACGTGTTATCTGCAGCGATAAATATTACGTCTAGAGTCGTCAGCCCAGGTAGCTATATTCTCATACCATCGAACAGCTCGAGCCAATCGAATATCCAAAACAACAATTATAATGCGAATAGTCTTTATGACATTCTTGGGGAAGATATTGCATTAGACGCTTATGGTCAGCTATGGGCAGATACGAACGGAGATTTATTGTCGTTTTCAGGCATGATGAATCTTAATCAAGCGCTTGCACACAGATTGACCACAGAAACTAGCTCGCTTCACTATCATCCTGAATATGGAGATAGACTGCTGGATTATGTCGGTTCGATAGATAACGATTCTCTTTTGGTTTTTGCTGCATATGAAATAAATAGAACTCTATCACAAGACCCTAGAGTTTCGTCTGTAACTAATGTTAATGTTAATCTATATGCTGATACATTGCGAGTGTCTGCTAGCGCTAATATAGATTTGTTAAATATATCGCAGAACTTCAATTTCGTAATTCCAGCAGTATAAAAATAGCTGGGAGGTAGACGTATCGCTTTCTACATCCGTAATTTCGCCAATATTACAGCCAGCCTGATACAATCGGTAGCTCAATCCACATCTACGCTCACCGATTTTAATATTGGTTCGAAGACTCGTACCATGTTGGAAGCTTTTGCTGAAGAACTTGAACAGTTCTATCATATGATGCTCCGTGGTATTCTCGAGGGCATCGATACAGCAATCTATAATAGCTTTGATTTTCCACCGTTACCTCCAATCGCCTCATCAGGTCAATTGCTATTATCACTAGTAGTTGCAGGAACAACGACCCCAATAGCTCCTACATCGGCGATTGTTATACCAGCTGGAACTCGCTTTCAGGTTCCATCCACAGGGTCGACTGTAACCGCTTCATCTATAGCTAGTGTTACGTATAGTGTAGTTTCTGATACGGTATGGCCTGCTGGAGCAACATCACAATTGGTTATGGTTATCTCTAATACAGCTGGAATCGTTGGAAACGCTGTTGCTAATACAATCACTGTGCCAGTTGACAATCTTCCGGTGGTTGCAGATGCGGTCTATGTCGTTACTAACCAATTTCCGTTTGTGAATGGAGCTGATCAAGAAAGTTCTGCTAGTCAGAAAGTAAGATTTGCGGCATATCTACAAAGTTTATCTAGAGGCACTTTGGGGGCTATAGAATATGGCGCTTCTTTAGCTGTAGTGACAGACTCCAATGGCAACATCATAGAACAAGTTAAAAGTTGTACAGCTGTAGAACCATACGTACTAGACGGTTCTAATCCAATCGGACACGTAAATATATACATTTACAACGGGTTAGGTTCTACTTCTGCTGCCCTGGTCGCAAACTGTCAAAACATCATATATGGGTATACAGACTCGGATGGGAACAGATTGCCGGGGTATAAAGCCGCTGGTATAGTAGCCACAACCATTGCAGCCACAGAACAACCTCAGAACTTTGTTCTACAAACAACATGGTTATCCGGGTATATTCTAGATAGCAATGCCGAAGCGGCGATAGCGGCAAGTGTTGTGCAGTATATGTCAACACTTAAACCGGGAGATTCGTTAATTTATAACGAACTTATTTCGCTGGTTATGGGACAAAACGGAATGTATAATTGCGTATTATCAACGCCTTCAGGAGATGTGATTCCAGGTAACTCTCAAACAGTTATAAAGGCCGGAACAATAACAATATCGTAACCCACAATGGAGGAACCAAACGTGGTAGATCAAGAAACAGTACAGGAAGCAGTCGCTGCGGCAGCCGCCGATGTAGTTCTGGAAGCGGAAAACGAAAACGAACCATCCATCGAAGATACTCTTCAGCAAAATGATACAGCGCCTATTGAGACTTATGAACAGCCAAAGAAAATTATTACTCAAGACGAGTTCATAGCGCGCCTCAAAGAGCAAAAGAAATTACAACAGCATGAACAAAGGAACGCGAAAGCTCGAGACCTTCGGCGTTCTCAGCCTTTTTCTAATGCTAAGATTGAAGATTTGAACGATATCATGCAGATGATTCAATCGCGCGATAACGACATCTTCGTTCTCGCCAAAACTCTATATCGTCTCGGTCTTGTTAAGGAATCAGATGTTCAGGAAACTCGAGCATACGAACAGCAACGTGCAGTTAAGTTCTCAGAGTTGATTGCACCGGATTGTAGCTTGACTGTTGAAGAGAAGCTCGTCGTAGCAACGGAGTGGAATTTGCCTTTGGCACCACTTGGATTGGAAGTCGCCACAACAGAGTAAAAAATGGCAAATGGGATATTTAGTAATCTTTTAAATAGATTGAACCGAGTTTTCTCGCGAGACCCTAAGAGTGTTCCTGCTTTTCAGTTGAAGGCGAGCGGAAATTCAAACTTAGTAATCTCCAACCGCGTGTTAACTATCACCACGGTTGGAGAAACTATCCCCGTTGTCACAATAAATTTTAATAATCCATATGATGCAGCTAAGAGCATAACTATTGCAGACCTGTGCAATCAATTAAATAATACGTCTGGAATATCTGTTCAAAATATTTCTACTCCTTTCAGTGGTTTGGGTGCAATTGCTCTATTGGAAGGTACATTTGCTTTAAGTGAAGACGACTGGTACAACGTACAGATTTTTACATCTACGCTGTGGGCTATTTTTAGACCGTTAGCATATATATTAGAAACAGCTAAAAATGATGTAGACCTCGCCATTCAGCAGCTAGGATTCGCCACAGCTCAAAACGGTTTCTTAGATTATTGGGGAACGATATTCGACATCCCTAGATTGTCGATACCAATGTATGCTACGAGCGACCCGCAACATAACAATATTATTGGCTACACTGTTGAACCAGATTATGAATACTCCAACCGTCTGCTGTGGGAAACCGTAAAACCACGCATCAACAATTTAGCTATCGAGAATATACTCTCTCGTGGTATTGGATACGAAACTACCATTCTTGAATACAGCCCCAACATACTTCTTGGCGACGGTATGCCATCGTTGATAAATGTTACTCCATCTAACGAATATACTGACGATTTGATGGTTGGCGATGGATTCTTGAACAACCCAACGATGGGTTCTCCGACAGACACGGCAAAGTATGGATTGGGTGGTCAGTATAGCTTTACTAATTTTGGTGTTTTTGTCGACGTACCCATCAATACATCGTATTTTCAATATACTACACAACATCTTGAGGAAATCGTAGCACGTCATCGTGCAGCTGGAACTACGCCATACTTTACCGTTACTCAAGTTGCTAATGAAGTGTTACTGATGGTGAACGATACCTTGGCTTCGATTGAAGGTATCATCGACCAAGAAATTAGCGCTAGTGTTAAGTTCTTTTCACAACCTGATGAACAGTTCTATGGAGATCATTGGGCTGCCAGCAACGTTGCTCCTACGCCTTGGTATCAGAACAATCTAAACATACCAAGTGTTGGAGATGGGGTAGTTGTAGAGACGCGACAGGTTATAGCGCCTCCAACATTCACGACAGAAGTTGATACCGTAGTATTGGACGGTTCACTAGGAGATGGATTATCAGGAGGATTCAACACTAATTTATTGGTAGGTGATAGTAGCGGAACAGGGGACAACGTAAAGTTTATCAATATATTAACATCAACTACTAATCCAGCACCGCCGCCAACATACGAAAACGATCCAGTATTCCTATCTTATCAACGTGTATCTGATGATTATTTAAATCCACGCGTTGGCGAAACGCTGAGTGATGATGTGATGGAAAAGACGCTTTCATCTATCACTGGCCCTGTTTCGTCTTGGGCTGGAACCGGCAGTAAGATAGATGTTTTGAGTTCCACATCTGTGATTATTACAACACCGATTAGTGTTACCGCTCCAACGAGTATGCAAGGATTGTCGGTTAACACGTTAGCTTTGATGCTACAAAATATTCATAATGTTCCTGTTGTTATTAGGAACATAGACGCTCCATATCTTGGTGAAAATTGGGGAACCGATTACTCAGATACTAGAAGCATCGTAATAGCCTATCAAGATGCCGCTGGAAACATATACTACCAAACAATTAATGTTCCGGCTTCACCTCCTCCACCAGCCACTGTATTGAGAATTCTTAATCCTACTGCCTACATCTGGTCTCTAGACCCAACCGACCCTCTTTCTACTACTGATTATCCCGATGCGAGACCTAAAGTACAGGTTGTGCTAGGTGGAATGGTCAACATATGCTGGGAGGTTACAAATTCTGATGCTGTTGGGATATACAGATATAACAACGATACTGGCGTTATTTTAGAAGACGATACAACGGTTGGATACAGTGGTTCAATCAGCTATTACCCAACTGTCAATACTCGTTATGTAATCGAGGCAACAGGAAACAATGGACAAATTGCTTCTGCTTCCATCGTAGTATCTGTGGTTTTAGTTCCGATTACGACTGATGCTCCTACAATTACAGCTATTGCAACTCCTAGTGTGGTTGAATTGTGCGAGTCTGATCAAACTCAGATTTCTTATCTAGTTGATTTCAACGACCATGTAAGTGAAGAACAAACAGTACTTTGGGAATATGGATCAAGCTCTTTGAATTTAACTCCATTATCTTCAGACCCAGTTGGAACTGCATTCGCTAATGAAGTTCCGATTGTATCGAGAGTAGACGATGACACACCTGTATATGGTTCTTGGGAAGGATATGGAACAAGTGTGTTGACCTTCGTACCAACGCTGGAATTCCAAAATGGAGTGTTAGATGGTATATCGCTATTTTTTGAATACGCCGTAGAGTACGGTAATCACCAATTATTTTTTAATAACAATGCTATAGCAATAAACCCCGATATTGAAACCTATTCTCAAACGATGACAGTGATACTTCCGAAGCCAGGTAGCCCAACCATTTCAAGTTACGACTCTTATATGGTTGGAAGTACTGAAATTGTGCAATACATTGTTAATTACGCTATTACAGCTGTTAATGCTGCTGGAACACGTACCATAATCCTTCCGGTATACGTGCAACCAGTTCAACAAGGCGCTGGAAATTTTGCTGTAAATAATATTAGCCCTACCAATATACCTGAAGCAGTTGGGCCTACGATTAGTGAGACCGTTCCTGTAACCTTAACTGGTACTGGTTTCAGTTCGAAGATGGAAGTGTGGTTGAGAACGCCGACTAGACAAGCAGCTGAATCTGTATCGCCTGGTAATCCAACCTTGACGCAACTGGTGCAAGCGGCAGTTACCAATATTGATTGGGTGAATGGGAGTATTACGTTCATCGCTCCACAATTTACGTTTGGTTCATATCCTGTTCGTTTGGTTAAGTTGGATTGTGTGGAAGACGTGATAGCGATGAATGAAACATTCGTGCTGGTTTATGACGAATCGACGTATAGATTTCCGCCATTCGTAGCAAATTGCCAACCCAATTATGTTTGCTCTGGAACTGGATTTACACCTACAACCATTGTTCTGAACGGTTCTAATTTCAGGTCAGGCATTGTAGTGTATATGGTGATGAACACTGGATTGGTAGCCAAGACAACAACCTTTATCAACGAGAATACGATTTCGTTTTTGATGGATGTCGATGTAGCAGGTATTTATAATTTGGTTCTCATAAATACGGATACGTCACAAGGAATAGCAACACAGATGTTCCAAGTACAAGATAGCTCTATAATCCCGATAGTTACACAATTCGGATACACATTCCCAACCATCGATGGAACAACTGCTCTATACGGACAATCTTTCAATTTACACTGGTCTTGTCAGAATACCTCTGACGTTTCGTTTATGTCGAGTGATGCAGATGTTGAGGCGGCCTTATCTGGAATTTGGGGAAGTGAGGGCTCAGTTTCAGTTGTCATACCCGCTGAGGGGGTGACAATTACGATGTATGCACATAATATATGTGGCAATACCTTACCAGACACTATTACCTTTACGCAAGCACAGAGCTATCACACCGAACGTATTGCGATATCGCCAGACCCAGTTTATATGAACTTAAAACAGCCGTATAAACTTAGCGTTCTACAAACTCTTGTGGATGATTCTACCGGAGACCAAATTTTTGTAGATATTACTACAGACAGTGACCTTACTTTTTCATTTGTAGATTTTAGGGGAAATCCGGTTACTACAGGTCTTGCTACATTGGCTGGATTTGTGCTTAACCCAGTTCAAAATGGAGTGGTCTCTGTATTGGCAAGTTGGAAAGGTTATACAGATATAGCCGTCGTATCAATACAATTGCCTTACCCTGTAGAATTGCAAGTTAATCCGATGGTTATAGATTACAGTCAATTAGGACTGCAACAGCAGATTACAGTTATGGCTATATATTCGGATGGTTCATCTCTTGATGTAACGTCGGTATGCAGCTATAGCAATTACTCGTCATCCATCACAGTGAATGATGGGCTTGTAACCTATATAACTCTCGGAATTACTACGATACGGGTTAGTTTCTTTGATAATGTCTATACGCAAGGTATTCTTAGTACCATCATTCAGGTAAATGGGACAGACCCTTGTTTGTCGGTTTACGATATTGGTGTCACCCCGCCTTTCGCCTTCTTACCGCTAAGTTCTACATCAGTATTAAGTAAAATATATCTGTTTGGTTCTGTTCTTACATACTATTGGGGTGATTCGCCACATAGTGGATCGGTAAGTGCATATATATGGCAGAATGTTTCCGACTTGTACGCAAATGGAATCACTCGTGTGTTGTCTGATGCAGATGGAATGACGGTTGGAAATTCGTTGCTCTTTGACGAAAATCCATACGGCTCTATATCAAGCCCGGTACAATGGACTATATTGAACAGCTCTGGTATACAAATAGGAACGAAAAATCTATTCGACCCGTCGCTTACTGGTGGCGGAGGATACAGCAACTTTAACTGCTGTATATTGGCTTATTTGTACGTCCCGGCTGCTGGAACATATGATATAGGTGCATTTTATAAAGACAGCATTATTTGGGGAATAGGTGGGAATTGCACGTGGGCAGGGCGTGGTTCAATAACTGGCACATCAGGTCAAACAAAGACTGTGATTGGTGGTTATCCATTACTTCCAGCTGCGCAATCTGGAGGTGAGGGAGGTCAACAAGGAAATTCACAAGTTCCTGTAACCTTCAACGCTGCCGGAATCTACCCATTAGAGGGCGATTGGGATTACTGGTATCATTATGGGCGCACGTTCCAAATCACGAGTAATGGTGGGACAATCGCACCAATTGATAGCATTCCTTTAAACCTATCTCAAACAACGAAAGCTGTGTTAACCATAGATGTGAATAACGTTAGAACAGCTTCTATTGATGGAGTTTCAGTTCTTAACGAAGATTTACAATTGAATTGGGATTATACAACTCCGGAAACATTGTCAGCATCGCACGTATACAATATTGTCGTAGCGAATCACGGTACACAACTGACACTAAAAGCATCTGGCAATTTGCTTTCGGTTGACGCTCCGGTGATTAATAAATTCACTGCGTATGATGCAGACATTTCGATGTCTGCCGAGTCTTCCACATCTATCACTGTCGGTTATGCAGATGGAATAGGGTTGTGCTGGAATACTTCTAATGCATTCAGCGTTTCGATTACAGATTTATCCACCATGATATCGACCAGTGTTGCTGATGCAGGCACCATGTTGGTGATGCCAACATGCAGTACCAGTTATCGTTTGTATGTCGTTGGGTATGGTGGAGCGGTTGTAATTAGCGACATTACTGTCAATGTTTCAACAGCTGTATCCAACGAGATCACCATACTTTGTAAACCAGCCATAGTCCAACTTGGGCAAAGTTCAAACGTTGCGTACAACGCTTATTCGGTTGAACAGGTGACGTTGTATGCTTTTAGCGACTCTGTCGTTTCTGTAAACGGTGCCAGACCAACGCAGAATCAAACTACTTTGCTATCCAACGCGAATAACGCTCAATACACGGCGTTTCCAACTACCAATACGATGTATAGGTTTAATGGAAAAAATAATTATTCTAGTTTTGTTGCTGCTGGATTTGTGAATGTTGATGCAGGGGCAAAATTTATATCAACCAGCATATCTTCGGCAAGCGTCAATGTGGGAGACCCTGTTACGGTTTCGTGGCAGACAACTGGCGCTGTTAATGTGACAGGAGATTTTGTTGGTGGACAAAATCTTCCTCTAGGCTTGGCTAGCTTTGTCATATACCCAGATAGAACGCAAGATTTTAAGATAACTGCCACCAGTTCAACTGGTTTAACAACAACAGCGACTATACATATATCGGTTAATCCACAAGTCTTATCGCCGACGTGTGGCGGTTTGGATATTCCAAATGTTACGAGTATTTATTTGGATGGAAATGGAAATACGCCAAGTACGACCGAGATGGATGCTATTCACGTACTTGAAATTTACGGTTCTGGATTTGTTGGTGGACGCGCTCTAACATCTACAATTGTTGGTGCTGTACGTGTTGTTTTATCTAATCAGAATGGTGAAGTACCGCTAATTGATGTGGTTGGAATCGACACGGTAACCGATACTTATATTCGTTGCAAGATACATGTTTATGAATACACATTGGCTGATCGTTATTTCGTTATAGTACAGAATGATATTGGCGTCAGCTTTCAACAGACAGCGTTAACTAGTTTCACTGTTGATACATATGTGCCTAGTTTCTTGGATACTATAGCTGTCGCTGGACATTCCGGAGACCAATATACATTAGAAATAGACTCGTATAATCCGATTAGGGATGCTGGATTTTCCATTCTGGTTGGTGGTGTTGAAGCGAATATACTTTCGATTAGTGGTTTCGACGGTATTGGATATCCAGTACTGGTGGTTTTAAGTTCTGCCACAGTTACCGGAATCATCATAATGACGCAAAACGGATTCGGAGCGCTTCAAAAGACATTTGTTCCAACCCCATCTCCGGCGTCTCCTCCAACACCGCCAGCGGCGATGTCTATTTCTTATGTTTCGCCAGCGCTTGTTGATACGTTGAGCACTTCTTCAGTATTTGGGAATAATTTTGCGAGTACGTCTACTGTATATGTAGGAGCTACGGCGTGTACAACAACCTATGTGAGCACAACAAAGTTAAATTTCGTAGTCCCAAGTGTTACAGCTGGTGGATATGTGGTTACTGTGGTTGATTCGGTTGGTACGTATGGCTCGGTTAGCTGGATGGGGTTGACGGTATTTATTCCAGCATCCACAACACCCACTCAAGTTCCATCCTCTCAAACAATTGGTAGTTTGAATGGTCCTTTGAACATATCTCCAAATAACAATGTTATATCGACAGTGATCCCTGACCAAATTGTAGGTGCTGTTATTTTACAGCCGACAGTATATGTTCCACAGAATCCAAACACAGCTATACAAACCACATCTATCAACGGTGTCGATGTTTCCCCTGTTAACGCTGATCCAATAAATGTTGGTGTTTTTGATGTTGCAGCACAATCTGGGGGTTGGGAATAATGGCGATTCTTGTAAACTCTATTTCACATGCTTCGTTTATGACTGGCAAATCTGCCGAGATAACCATAGGTGGAACAGGTTTTGTAGCCCCTATAGCTGTGATTATTAATATGGTTAGAATACCATGCCACTATGCCAACTCTTTTATGGCTAAATTCGTTCTTCCATATATCCCCGCTGGGATATATGATATTACTGTGGTAAATGGTGATCAATCGAGTTATGTGTTTAGACAACAATTGACTATAACGGACCCCGATCCTTCATTGAACATTCCAGCCTTGGGTTCGGCGGGAAGACCGATCGTTATTCCATCGACGGTTATTCAAGGAATAGGAACAGCTAGTGTTTCAACAGGTTCTAAAATTAGGAAGTACGAGACTCCTGCTTCGGTTTCAGTAGACGATTTGGGAAACGCAACAGCTATTAAGTCCTCAGACCCTTCAGTTGTGACAGACGAAGGGGTTACTGCACAGGATAATCAAAGAACTAACTACACAGGTATCGTGCTTCAAACTCCATTTGGTAATTTTGGGAATTAAACATGAAGAACATGATAAAAACTAATGATGGATTGGAAGTAAATGTTGATATTAAGTCCACTATTAAGGGCGAATATCAGGATGAAATCATACGATATGACGAAATTGGTCGTATCGTAGAGAAGATCGTTACTCCCATTCGTCACAACATAATTACGGTTGGAATAAGCACTCTAGTGGCTGGCTTGATTCAGGGTTTCTATGCTGGAAATAATAGCTTTTGGGCCGTTGGAATCGGTTCCCAAACACAAAGTCCTAATCTTGCCACTCTTGTCAATGAATATACAAGAAAGCAGTGTACTATCAGCTTTGTAGATCAAAACAACGCCATTACAACATCTCCTACTAATCGCATTATGATGACGGCTAGTTGGGTGAAGGGTGAATTAAGCCAAGGTTCGACTGTTATTCTCACTGAATTTGGGATATTTAGCGGATTTCAAGCCAATCTACCAAATAGCGGATTAATGATGGATTACGTGCCACACGCGCCACTTTCAATTGATGACACGCTCTCTTTAAGCAGAAAGATTTATTTCACATTTTAGATAGAACTGGTAGTACATATTAAGGTTGGTAAACGCACCGAAAATTTCGTATTATCAGTTAAAGAGGAATTACTATGAGCTGGTCAAAAAGCCGTGATATAACTACGGAACAATCTATCAGCAACACGAACGTCGTGATGAACCCTTGGGGTTTGGGCTGTCCAGCGTCCACCAAAGAATACAACATTAAAGACTGGCTACGCATAAAAGCAGATCAAGAGATTTATCGTTCTATGTCTCCTAGTGGGTTTATCACCAAGATCAAATCAGTTTCGCTTATAGAGACGACTACCACCGCTGATGCCGACGGCGAACTGATGGTTCTAACCACAAACGGAATTCCATTATCTAATCAAATACGGCTTGGAAATATGCTTGGATTGGTGAATGGATGGAAAATTCCTATTACCAATACAGCTGGAACAACTGGAACGTGTAGCAACATAACTTTGCCTGCGCCACCGACCACCGGAAATAGAATAGACCTCGCATATCTTGAAGTTTGGATAGCCGAATTGGGTGGAACGTCGGCGACCATTTCGAATACATCAAATAAACCTGATGCAACACATCTTTGGCTTTATGGAAATACTCAATACGCTGGAACAAATGCTACTGACGACATTTCAGAAGTTGATATGGAAATCAATCGCCGGTGGCAAATTCAGTACGCTATTCAGATTGCTCAAGGCGTAAACATAGATACGTATCCTGATGGCGTTAGTCAAACATCTGTTGTGAAGGCTTTCGGTGCTTCAGGAGCTGCTACTCCTTATACTTTCTCCGTATCTGCTACCGATCCGGGGTTATACGTGGCTGGTGACGGTTCAACTACAGCTAAGGCGACATTGGGAACAATCGACGGATATTCATACGCTATTCCTATCGCTGCTATATATCGTAGAAATACTGGTATTTATGCTGATTCAAACAGAGATGGATGTGCGGCGTCTGGTCCTAGTGGTGGAACGATTGCTTCTGGAATTTCGGGACGACCTGATCATCTTTATGCCGATCAAATTGTGGTTGGAGACCTTTTAAGTCTTAGACACCAAGCTCTAATACAACAGCAATGGGATTTTCCATCCTTGTTACAAGACAATTTCGACAAGCTTTTAAGAGGTAATTCGAACAGTCTTTTTGGTGTTGGAGACGGTACTGGTAACGACGCTGCTTATAGAAGCACGGCTCCATTAATTGCTCAAGAGTTGAATTCTTCATCTGTGCCGTACTACTTGGGATTCTCTCAATACAATTATCAACGCAGAATCTATTCCGATGCTGCTGTTTTACAGCAAACTGAATGGAACTACACGGCTGCTACTGTTATTCCTACGGCGAGTTTACTACCTTGGAATGTTAATCCTCCAGCTGTTCCAGCACTCGCTGCTTCGGCTGGTGGAACATTAAACGGAATAACAATATATGTTCGTTTGACCTACTGTACAGATGCAACTGGCTTATATGAAACCAATGGCGCTAATGAAGCTTCTTTGGCAATGGGTACTAACGGAACGCTGACAATCTCAAGCCCTGCAGCAGTAACCGGGGCTTCATATTACAATGTATACGCCGGAACTACAACTGGTGCTGCCAATCTATTTAAACAAAACAGCAGCCCGATATCTATCGGAACGAATAAAGTTCTAAACTCTGCTCTTTTGACTGTTACAGCGACACAAACAGTAAACAGTGCATCATCACCTTTATTGTTTACACTCAGCACCAGTGGTCTTAAGAATCCGACTGGCGCTGCTATAAAAACAATGACAAATAGCACTAATCAATCTGATGCTGGTGGTTTTCCGAACGGATATTCAATCATTGTTTATGAGTTCAGTACTGGTATCGCAGTGACAGGTGTATGGAGCGGGTTGGGAACAGTTAGCTCGACGTTTAGAATTACTCCCGGAACGCAATGGTCTGCCGCTGCGTTAGCTAATGGAGTAGTTTCTGTGTTCGGGATTTACTATCCAGCTGGAAATGGGTTAAACCATCGCCCATACAACATTGTGGCTCAGGATGCCAATATATCAGGCACAGATTACACTGTAGGTGTAATCGGTACTGGAAATGTTGGAACAGGCAATAACAATTTTGCTTTGGCAAACGGGGTTGCAACCGATACAGCTGGAAACATTTTTGTAGTCGATACTGGAAACCACAGAATATTGAAGTATAGCTCGGCATTTGTATTCCAAGCACAGTTTGGTCAAACAGGCGTATCTGGAAACGATACATCGCATCTCAATAGCCCTCAAGGAATTGCAATCGATAGCAGTAACAATGTTTACATATCTGACACTATGAACCACAGACTTGTTAAGTTATCGAACTCGTTAGCTATTGTTGGAACACCGCTTTTCAACACTGGTGTTGCTGGCTCTGATTCTTCACATTTGAACACGCCGCTTGGGATGAATATAAACAGCACAAACCTTTTTATCGCCGATAGTTTGAATAATCGCGTGGTTGAAGTTAATCTAAGTTCGTTCACATACAGCGCAACTCCGGTTACTGGATTGGCTAATGCTATAAATTGTGTGACAGTGGATGCTTCTGGAAATTACTGGATCACGACAGGGCATAGTGTTGCCAGATATACCAGTGGTGGTTCTTTCTCTGCCAGGTTTGGTTCTGTTTTGACAAGCGGAGCGAGCAACTACGCACTTAACAGCCCATCCAATATAGAATATGGCGCTGATGGCTACATCTATGTAGCCGACACTAATAATCATCGAATCGTAAGGCTCAACAACAACCTTATTTATGTCGGACAATATGGCGTAACAGGCATTGTTGGAACCGATACATCACATCTGAACCATCCAACTGGTTTCTTTCTGGACACGATTGGTGGTATCTACATATCCGATACCAATAACTACCGTGTGGTTAAGACAAATAAGTTCATGGGTGCATGTGATTTCCCACTTCGCCAGTTTGAAATTGTTGTAGGTGGTAACCCGACCGATACATTGAAATTGTGGTACAATTTCAAGGCTTATCAAGGAATAATCGCTAGTCAGGGCAGTACGCCGATTGCGTATCATCTCAAGGCTTTGACACCGATTACTCTATACATCAACACCTTGGGAACTGGTGGACGAAATACAGTTGTTTCTGATCTACTTAATGGCGCTTTGGTTAACCTTCCGATGCCATCTAACGACGGAACAAACACCATTGGTGAATGGGCCTGCAGTGGAACAAACTTTACGATCAGCGGATATGACAATTCACCTCTCTTAACCACATCAACCGCTGGATTGGTTGGCTCTGAGGGTAACTCATCAACCATTAACATATCTGGCTCTCAAATTCTTATCTCGCAGTTGACAGCTGCAGCGTACAGCATAAGGGGTATCAACACATTACAACGGTATGTTGATAATTATGGGTATGACAGCGTAATTGCTAATTCCATTCAAACTCAAGCTGTTAATAAGTGTGTTGTTGGAGCGTTCTTAGCGGTTGCTTCTGGCGACCTACAAAATAACGGAATAACACCAGTTATACCTGATTTGATTAAGGGTGAAATCGTTATGGTTGTAATAAATACCTACAACACATCAACATCAAGTCAGCTGAATGGGCAAACCAATGTAACGACTGCCATCGATATTTTCAGACTTCAAAACAGACCTATTGTTCGTTATTAAGGATTAGACAATGAACGTATTTTTTGACAGTAATCTTCGGATCGCGAGTGTTGATGTTGGAAACGGGAAGGGCAATGGAGCTTTCATACATTGCCCAGATTCTATAAAATCTGTGTCAGTTTCGCATACTGTATATACACAAAAAATAGACTCGCTAGGACGTCTACTGTTTCTTAAAAGCGATGGGGTTGAGGTGATATCGGCAACAACCAATTATCGCGAAAATGTTCCATCTATGGAGCCGGTAGTTAAGACGCGGCAAGCGAATCTATTATCAGACCCATCATCAATAAATGTGCAAGACGTAATCAACGCAAAGTACAATACATTGGCTAACGGAAAGCAATATTGGTTTGATGAATTTCTAGATTCATCATCATTGGATGACATTCATGCAGCGGCATTCAACGTAAAGTGTGTTCAAATCCCAGATGGCGGTTTTTTAACATTCCATCCAATCTTTACAGGTGACGTTAAGCAATTAAATGTGAATATTGAAGCTGGTGATACTTACGATTTTTCAGGGTTATCGCTACAATATAGTTTTGATGGTGGTGATACGTTTATAGATGGTGGTCCGTCTATCGAATTGTCTGATACACATAACAGATTCGTCTTCAAACTATCTAACGATACGAAATCGATAATACCAGTTTACAGTTTTTCTATATTCTTCTAAGAAGGTGTATATCATGCCCGACCTCATGCTTATGCAAATGCCGACTGTATTACCACTGGTTACAGATGGAAAAGCTGTATCGTTGGCAGTCATTTCGGTTGGGTTGTTTGTATGGTCGTCAATTACAAATTTCCTTAACAGCAAGGAAACTAAAGCAAGTAATAAAAGCCATGAAGCGATGACTGCTAATTTGGTGAGCATCCTTGCTTCTGTTGTAGACATTGTTCAGAAGACAAAAGATATTCAAGTGTGGCAGAAAGAATCTTGGAAAAAAATCGAAGAGGTTAAAAAAATAGAAGTAGACAATGGCGACGATTTAAATGTGTTAGCAGAGAAGCTCGCTGCTCTAGGACATCAAATGGAATTGGTCGCTCAAAACCAATTGTCGGCTACTAACGGATTGCAACAAGTTATAAACAGAATGTTGGACATCATCAAAGATGCAACCAAGGAATCATAGGAGTGTGATTGTGAAAGTCGAGACTGGTGCTACAACTTCGTGTGTTTTTACACATTTAAAAACAAGTAAAGAAGAGCTAGAGAAGAGCTTGGATAAATTTCATGTAGTGTGCAACGACCTACAATCCAACGAAAACAATAACTCGATTAAAGAGCATTTGCGCAACAGATTGACAAAGATATTTGTGAGTTGGTAGTGCCAAGTTGCTCCGGGTATAATCAAACATAAGCAACTTCGGAGGTAATCTGTGTGGGTAAGCCAGTGAAGTCCTCGATTAAAAAGAGCAACAAAGTAACATCCAAGGTTGCAATCAAAGCTACAAATAAAGAACCAAAGCTAACTCAAGGACAAAGAGCAATGTTAGCTGAGCGTGGAAAGAAGTTCGACCCAACAGCGACTAGAGAAGATGTTGTAAACGACCTTAGAAGGCTCCAGTTGGAGAATAACGATACCTTCATGGCTCGAAACTTTTACCGCACCAACGGTAAGTATTCTGATAAAACATGGGATCAATATTTCGGTACTATGGAAGAGTTTCGCTCTGGAGCCGGGATTCAATTAAGTCGCAGTCAAAGACAACTTGAAAAACATATTGCAAAACACGCCGCTCTGGATGAATCACGAAAGTTCTATAGGCTTGAGATAGAACCGTGGGTGGAGAAATACAACAAAACTATCACGAATGTTGCTGGTATGAAGAAGATGATCATCGCTTCTGATTTCCACGATATCGATACTGATCTGTTTTGCTTATCTGTTTTTATCGACACGTGCAGAGTTGAGCAACCAGATATAATCGTACTAAACGGTGATATATTCGACCTGTATGAATTTTCTCACTTCGATAGAGACCCTCGCAAAATAAAGTTGAGACTACGCATGGAGTTCGTTAGAGATTGTATCTTGGGTCCGTTGCGTGAAGCTTGTCCGAAGTCTCAAATTGACTTCGTAGTTGGTAACCACGAACATCGTCTTCTGAAGCATATGGCGTCTAAGACTGAAAACATGGCTGCACTGATGGAACTAATGAATCTGTCTCTGGCAGAGTTGCTAGGGTTAGATAAATTCCAGATTAATCTTGTATCCAAAGGGAACACAACTGCTTTCAAAGCCAAGGAAATCAAAGACGAAATGGCTAAGAACTTCAAGTTGTATTTCAATTGCTTGGTGTGCAATCACACTGGATATGAAGATTTTGGCGTGACGACCGTGAGTGGACACCTACACCGTCCGGGCCTTGCAACCGAAGTTCATCTGCTGCAAGGACCGATTAATAAGCTGACTACTGGGTGTATGTGCAAGTTGGATTCTGACTACACATCTACGAAAACAAACTGGCAAAATTCGTTTGCCATTGCGTACGTCGACGCTATCAACGAAAAGGTACAGCTCAACCACGTTATGTTCACTGAACCGTTTGTTAATGTGAATGGGAGATTCTACTTCCGTGATATGGAAGCTACCGAAATTAGAGACTCTCAAGACGTTATAGACTCTATCAAAAACGCTGAGCTTAGAGGATTCGTACGTGATGATGAATCAACGGCTGTGGTTGCAGGAATGGAAAAGTCTAAGAGAGCTGGAGCGATTTAATAATCGTGATTAGCAGAAAGTTTGATGATGGAACAGGTAATCCCAGTAACCGAACAATTCAACAAAGTTCATTGCATTAGACATCCGCGTGCTAATTGGTACGCGGCTCTGTCTAATATCAACGATATTCAATGCGAAGCCTGCCTGATGGGGCTTGAATTCGCAAATGGACGCGATGTAATCGAGGAAAACTATGCCCAAACAAGTGATACAGATCAATGAAAGATGCCGTTGTGTATCTAAACAGTATCTAGGCAAGGTTGCTCAATTCTGGACTGGGTTGTGTTCTGCTTGCGGTTCCATATCAGCCTATCAACTGGAAGATTTCATCGACAATGGTGTAGATGGGAGATACAGCTATCCACTTAATGGAATGGTTGATTATGTCGAGTTGGTAAACGGAAGCAAGTTCTATTTATATCATCTTTGGGATGAGCCGGTTACAGAAGATGAATACGCAAGAATATTCGGGAAGATTGAAGATTTGTGTGGAAATTACAAGATGTATATCAAGAAGATGGCAAAATACTAACCGGGTAGAATATATTGGAGATGCCACACGTGACACGAAGAATAAAACTTGCAAGATGTCATCCAAGTGAACTAAATCATTATTTTGGGATGTGCAGAGAATGTTGGGAATAGACGCAGAACCCAACTGCTCCATGTACTCATACAGACAGAATAAAAGACAGATATGGAAGATGCTCCAGCTGTATGAGTAGATACTATTATCTAAGAAGAAATAAGAAGATTGGAGACAAGTTTGGAACTATTAGGATATCTAAAGGTGTTCCTACTGGAAGCGGTCCTGAATATGTAGCTAGAAGCTGGGCAAAGAAGAAACTAGATGAAATGCGCATCAAGCAGAATGAAAAATGTGCTATCTGTGGTTTGGAAGACTCTATAGGTTTGTGTTTAGATCATGATCATTCTTGTTGTCCTGCTGGTAGAAGTTGCGAAAAGTGCGTCAGAGAGGCGCTCTGCCATGGATGTAATATGCGATTAGGGCAGTTGGAGTCTGATTTGGTTCATAGAAGTCTTGAATACATTAAAAAGCATAAGGAAAAACAATATGAATAAAGATAATGGAGCAGTTTCGAAAGCAGATTCGACCAACCCTAAAGACATTTTAGGTTTTAAGAAGGTTCCGATGGGAGCTGTATCTCCAGCCGCTATCGCTCATGAAGCTTGTGCGATGCTTGATGGAGAAATAAAATATGGGTTTAGAAATTGGCGCGCGAAAGATGTTCGTGCTAGGGTTTATATCGATGCCTGTAAGCGTCACTTAGACGGATGGCTTGAAGGCGACGAAGTAGCTGAAGATTCTGGTGTTCACCATCTCGGACACGCAAGAGCTTGCTTAGGTATTCTTCTAGACGCACAGGAAAGCGGTAATTTGATTGATGATCGCGTCAAAGGACCATTTGCTAAAGTGTCTAAGAGATTAAGCGAATGGGTTAAGAATCGGATGGAAAGACAGTAGCCAATGACTCAAGAAACATATAACGATGATTGTGTGAACGTGCTACCAACGATTCAAGATTGTTCTGTGGATGGGATTATGACCGACCCTCCATTTAACATAAACCTTGTTCCTCAGCGAAAAACGCATGACATCATAGCTAACGACAATATTGCTCCGGAAGAATTCAAGCAATGGCTTAGTTCAGTGATACATCATTGCTATCGGGTACTAAAACATAACAAGGTTGCATGGTTTTGCTGCAATTGGCAATGTTCTCATGTGTTTCATGAAGTATTGACAGATGTCGGGTTCGAAATCGTTAATCAGGTAGTCTGGGCTAAGACAAATTTTGGCATAGGTTACCAATTTCGCCCCCAACACGAGTACATATGGGTGGTAAGTAAAGGTGAACCAAATCTGCTTCTTGAAGCTGCCCCCAGCAACGTGTGGAACATCGCCAGACACATCAACACGTTGCACCCTACCGAGAAGCCTATCGAACTGGTACGGAAGGCACTGAGCCAATATAACAAGGAAGGCGACGTAATCCTTGACCCATTTGCAGGCTCGTTTAGTACGTGTATGGGAGCGAAATCATTGGGTATGGGGTATATTGGCGTTGAAATAGACCCTATTCATTACGAAACAGGCACCCAAAGGCTTGATGGTTGTGGCATAATCGAAAAAACCAATAAAAAAGGAAAACTAGTGACTCGAGTTGAGGGGGCACCTCTTATGGATTGGGTTGACGCTAATGAGTAAATTGAGCGACGATTTGACGACTGAATTCAGAAAGTTCAGACATAACTACGAATTGTTCCGTACGTATGGAAAGAAATACAATAAAATTGAATCTATTAACGCTTTGTGGAGAATATCACTACAAGCGAAAGCTCTGATGGACGAAATCAAAAAAGAGTCAAAGGCTATTAAGAAGGTTAAAGATTTTGCCGTGATAGACGAGCTTTTGCACATAAAGAAAAAAGGTTGAGTAATGAGCGATAGTAATGAAAACTTGGTTCATCTCCATGCACATTCTGAATATTCACAGCTTGATGCTGTTGGCACCGTGGAACACGTTGTTGCACAAGCTAAGAAAAAGGGATTTAAGGCGCTGGCGCAGACTGATCATGGTACGGTCAGTGGTGGGCTTAAGTTCGCTAGAGAATGTAAGAAGAATGGCATAAAACCAATTTTAGGGTGCGAAATTTATATAGTGGATGATGTGCTGTATCGCAAGCCTGAAAATGTCAAGAAAGAACGTGAAGACTTATATCATACTATCGTTCTGGCTAAGAGCTGGGACGGGTTTGTGTCGCTCCAAAAGCTTCTTACAAAGGCTTATTCAAAGGATGGTTTCTACTACAAGCCTCGTGTTGGGTGGAATGACACTCTCGCTCTGAAAGATTGTGTAATATCTACGGCTTGTGTTGGTGGGATGCTTTCACATGATGATTATGTGAAGAAAGCTGAGATGTTTAATGAAACATTCAAGGAAGATTTCTACTTCGAAGTTCAACCTCACCAATTCGACCTCCAATACAATACGAACATGAAAGCACTGCAACTGGCGAATAGATTCGGCAGGAAGCTTATTGCCACGAATGATTTTCACTACGCTAACGCTGAAGATTGTCACGCTCAAGAGTGTTTGTTAGCTACGGCTCGGAAGCAAACTAAATCAAGCGATAATAAGTGGGATTTTACGCCGGGTTTGTGGATGAAGACTTACCCAGAGATGATAGATTCGTTTCTCGGAATGCAAAAGAGTGTTTTGTCGTCTCAGTTGGTAAATGCAGCTGTTCTAAACACAGTTGAGGTTGCCGAGAAGTGTAATTGGTCTTTGCCAAATTTTGAAGTAGAACTACCGAACGTAAATACGACTTCTTTGGGAACAAGCGACCAAGTACAAGCATTGAAGATTTTGTGTGTTCAGGGGTGGAAGAAACGCTTTCCTGATATGGCATTTACCAGCGAAAAAGGGAAGCCATATTGGGAAAGGTTGACAAAGGAATTAGATACAGTTATAAAGCTGAATTTTGAAAAGTATTTTCTATTAGTGCAAGACATTTATCGATATTGTGATTCTGTTGGTATCGCCTATGGTCCGGGGCGTGGTTCTGGTGCTGGTTCACTGGTGTGTTATTTACTGGGCATTACAAACGCCGATCCACTTACCTATGGACTCATTTTTGAACGTTTCATAAACCCTGAGCGTATCGACCTTCCCGACCTCGACCTAGATTTCGAACACGATAGGCGTGATGAAGTTTATCAGTATTTATTGCAGACCTATAAGCATGTAGCTCACATAGCCACGTTCAACGGTATGAACACCAAACAGGTTTTGAAAGATGTTTGCCGTTATGAAGAGATAGACTTAAAAGTAGTTGATGTTGTGTGCAAAGAGATAGATGAAAAAACAGCCAAACAAGACAAGGCTAAACTAACATTGCAAAAAGTCGAAGATGAGCCTGAAAAATACCCGCAATATGCTGCTTTTAAGGAAAAAAACTTCTCTATTTTGGAAGTTGCTAAAGTTCTCGAAGGACAAGTTAGACAAACTGGTATCCATCCTGGTGGTGTGATTGTTAGCTCTGAACCTCTAGAGAACCGTGTTGCTGTTGAATATAGAAAAGGCGAATACACCATCAACTACGATATGTATGATGTCGGGTTCTTAGGGCTTCTAAAAGTAGATGTGTTGGGTTCTAAGACCGTTTCAGTACTCGAATACACTAAGAAAATGATTGAGGAAACATCTGGTAAAGAACTAGATTTTCAGAAGATAGATTTGGAAGATAAGCCAACACTCATGCAGTTCAATATGGGTCAAACTACTGGAGTGTTTCAGTTTGAGTCACCGGGTATGAGAAAAATGCTTCGTGAAATGGCACCACACGACATCAACACGCTAATTACAGCTAATGCAATGTATCGCCCGGGTCCATTGCAGTTTAAGGATACTTACGTAAAGAACAAAAAAACTCCAAATTTGATAAAGTCTACTGGAAATGCTGCTTTGGATAAAATCACTCGAGATACATACGGAGTGTTCATCTATCAGGAACAGGTGATGCAGATAGCTGTAGAAGTGGCAGGATATACATATCCTGAATCTGATACACTTCGTAAAAAGATTTCTAAATCTAAGGGCAAGGAAGAAATCGAGAAAGATCGTTTGAAATTTGTGGAAGGATGCATAAGCTTTGGAAAACTTTCAGATGCCGCTGCTAACGAACTGTTCAGCGAAATTGTTGATTTCGGAAGATATTGTTTCAATAAATCGCACGCTACGACTTACACTCTTGTTAGTTACTACGCCATGTGGCTTAGAACCCATTTTCCATGTGAATTTCTATCGGCACAGATAGCCCATTCCAAGGATGAAGACAGACCAGACCTCCGTAAGGAAGTTGGGAGAGAGGATGTCCAATACCTTCCAACGTGTATCAATCGGTCTCATAAATTGTGCAGTGTTGAAATTCTACCGAATGGAAAAAAGGCTCTTAGAGCTGGATTTAATGAGATTTCAGGAATCGGTGATGCTGTTATAGACGCTGTATTGAAAACCAGAGGTGAAGTTCAATTTCTTAGTTTCGATGACTTCTTCAACAGACTGGAAAATAGGCGAGTGGTGAACATAAAGGCACAAGAGATTTTATTATCCTGTGGAGCATTTGCCTCGATGCATGATATGAAAGCAGCTAAAGCGATTTGTATCAGTCTGAGACAAGGTTTGTCGAAGAAGGGTGGGCCACCGGCTCAAGTACTGGAGGGAAAGTTATGGTGACTGATGGCCTATGCCCAATCGTTACGAGAGATGGTGTTGGGACGATTATTACATTGCAAGGTCGAGATGTTTTGACAGAGGGTTTAGAATTCCACAAAATGGAAATTAGACGAGACGAAGCTTTAAAGGGTGAACAATGGATGATCAGAGTTGATGCTGTTCCAACTCCTGATAGGATTAGAAACAGCAGTATAAAGATATATTTAACTAGCGATGCATTATTAAAAACGCCGGACGGTTGGAGACACCCTGAAGAATTGAAGCACGGCAATTTGGTAAAGGCGTATTTCATTCACTGCCTTGTTTGTCAGAAACTTTATCTTCCATCAAGACCTATCATATCTACATGCGGCGAAAAATGTTTAAGCGCTGCTAAAAATGCAGAATTGTTCATTTTTAAACCACTTAATCAACAAAGTGTATATGCAGCGTTGGAAGAGAAGTGGGCATATATTACGTCATCATCTGACAAATTAAATGTTCAACCGGGCATGGAAGTTGTAAGGGTAAATAAAATCGAGAACGCTTGTAGTGTTTATTGTGGTGGGGTTCTTCTCAGTACAGACTCTTTGCAAGCCGGGTATAATTCACCAACGGAGTAATCACATGGCTTTTGACCGTGATTTAGGTAGTTTAACCATCATGCTAAACGGCAAGGAAGAATTTCTTGACCCTGCCACTGACCTCTATATTGAAGAGGGAGCACTTAACACAGAGTTTTGCGAACAAGCATCGAAATTTGCGTTTTATGGCGGAATTCATTCTGATTGTTACATAGAGCTTGAATCGCGCAAACGTGCTTTATCGTCTTACGAGGCTGAAATCGAACTCGACATTCGACAGAAGGTCTCTGAAAATCTTGGACAAAGTGAACGTATGTCTGAAGCCAAGATTGAAGCTGCACTAAAGCGTGAACCTAAATGGCAGGAAATTAGTAGCTCTGTGCTACAAATGCAAGCCATCGTTGGTAAACTGGATGTGTGGAAAGACGCTTTTAAGCAACGTTCCCAGATGTTATTTAATTTGGGTGCTACGAAACGTCAAGAAATGATGCGACTGACACCAAATACTCACGACGAGGAATAAATTACTATGACTGACACTTATCAATTCGATCCGAATGATCCGTATGCGTTAGATACAGATCAGATTCAGAAAGACGCTGCAAAGAAGGGTGGGCTAAAAGTCACTTATCACAACATTCCAGATGGCGAAACAACTTCTACGTGGCGCATTTTACCTTGGACTAAACGTCGTACTTTCTTCCGCAAGATTATGAAACATTGGAATGTTCCGGGATATAAAGGCGCTGTTACATGCCCTAAGTCTTTCTTCGAGGAGGAAGGCTCTGACGTGAAGTTTCCGTGTGCATTGTGTGACGAGAGTTACAAGCTCAATAAGTCGAAAGACCCGGTTGATTCAGCTCTTGCAAAAACCCTACGCTCCACTAGCAACTACTACGTCAATGCATTCAATGTTGATGACCCTGAGAAGACTGTTGGTGTACTCAACATCCCTTATGCAGTTTATAAGCAGCTTTTTGATTGGCTTTCGATTGCAGGATATTCTGATTTTACGCATCCATTTAGGGGACGTAATGTATCTATTAAGAGCACTATTGTGGAGGGTGCGAAAGTTCCAGGTACATCAAACAAGAACAAACGTGACTTCACAATCACGGCTTCGTTGCAAGTTGCACCTATCGATGAAGCAATCATGGAGAAGATTTGGGATTTGGATTCCATTATGGGAATTCCAACGCTCGAGTTCACTCAGGCTTGTTTACAGAGGGTGGTTACTGGAGATGAAACAGCTGGAAAAGAGCTTGTGCATGGTACTGGATATCGCCAACTAACGGATGGTTCTGAGAATTCAGAATTCTTCCCAGGTGTAAACACGGATGATAGCTCGGCCCCACCTCAGACAGCTCCACCTACGACCACCCACACGACTGTAAATACAGCTCCACCTACGACCACCCACACGACTGTAAATACAGCTCCAACAAATGCATCGGTTAGTTCTCCAGTTCAGGCAGCGGTTAATGTTGGCTCACCTAAACCAGCTTTCGCATCGGTAGCAACTACATCAGCTATAGTTGGAACACAGCCACCAGTTAAGGTTGTTCCAGTGGCTGATTTAGTTAACGGAACTAAGCCTTGTTTTGGGATTGCTTTTGATGGCGATGCCAAGATTTGCCTGAAGTGTCCATTGGTTGATGATTGTGAAGTGGCTGTTTTAAAAGCTGCTCGTGTTGCAAAGAACAATCCTCCGGCTGCCACACCAGTGGCTGACGAAGGCGACCTAGCTGCGCAGATGATGGCAGCACTTGGAAGTAAATAACTATGGCACTCCCTAAAGCAAAAAAGCCAGTCGCTAAGATTCCGGCGATGGTTCTTGAAAAGGGTAAGACCGATGCAGGGGATATCGTCAAGGTATTCAACAAAGCCTATGGCGTTAATTCCCTGCAAGTTCTTAACCTAGACGACAACTCTAAGCCTAGATATTGGGTTTCTACTGGTTCTTTCGAACTAAACAATGCCATAACCAAAGCCGGATGGGGTGTTCCTTTCGGAAAAATCGTTACAATTACAGGCAAGAAGAGCAGCGGCAAGACTACTATCGCTCAACAGATTGTAGCCGAGGCTCAAAAGGGTGTTCTAGATGTTGAAACGTCGACTAAAGTCGATGCAGATACGTTTTGGTTGGATGCTGAAATTGCATTTGACCAAGATAGAGCTGTAGCTATCGGCGTAGACCCCAATCGCATGATGATTGGTCAACCTGATTATCTTGAACAGGTATTTGAAAAGCTGGAAAGCATCATTGAGATTGCTGAACAGACGAAGCGTCCCACTGTTGTTGTGTGGGATTCTGTAGCCGCATCACCAACTCAAAAGGAACTGGAAGGTGATAAGGGTGAGGGTGGTCATTATGGTGAACACTCTAAACTGCTATCTCAATGGTTCCGTAAGATTGCCAAACGCTTGGGGAAGACTAATATCTTGTTCTTCATCATTAATCAAGTAAAAGTCAATATCAATGCAATGTATGACAAGGATACTTACATTGGTAAGAACGCTCTTGATTTCCATTCTCACTTGATGATGACTATTTATCAATCTGGGAAGGTTGAAGAAGATGATACTGAAATAGGCATCGCATCAACCATAGAGATTACCAAGAATCGCCTTTGGAAGCCTTTTGAAGAACGTATTCTTCATATCATGTTCGGCGATGATAAGTATAAATCTGGATGTGATGTAAATTGGGAAGCGTTGGAAATTGGAAAGCGTAACCTTCGTGCAAGACTTAATGGGTCGTGGAACCAAATTATTGAACCATGTTCTGATTGCCTTGTACCTAACGAAAATACTGAATTGGTAGAAAAGGGTGCTGAACCAGCTATGATTCCTTCTGGAAAAGGACCGGACGGTAAGACATGCCCTACTTGTGAGGGTACTTATTATCGCCAGATAGAAGGATTCAAGCAGTTCTACGCTAGGGACATCCAATACAAAATTGAAGATACTCCGGGGTTATTGGATTATTTGGTTAATGGAACACCGATGCCTGCACTAGAACCAAAAACAAAGAAAGCGTAATGGTTGTGGTATGTCAGATAAATGTAGCAATTATCTGACATACCACGCTGTTTATCTATAGTAAATGCTTAACTTTGTTGTATTTACGCTCTAAATAAACCGTGGCATCATCGTAAAGATAGTGAGCGATACGAGCAATTTGTTTGTGTCCGCCATAGGTTACAGCTCCTATGTTTGGACTATCTTTATGACGTATGCTGAATTTTGTTTTATCTAAAAGACACTCCTTCATCAAGATTTCTTGTATGCTCGTGATTATTTTTGTATTTGAAGTTATGGAAAAAGAAATATTGTCGTGATTTGACTTATTAGCTGTGAAGCATCCATCTCCATCGAAATATCCGCGGATGAAATGTCTGATTATATGTTGTGGAATGGATGGAAATTCCATTGTAAATGTTTTGTTTTGAATAACCCCATGTACGGCAAGAGCTGAAGTTAAGAAATCGGAATAGATGTGTAATCGAGCAGTTCCTCCATATTTGGTTATAGTGTGGTCACTCCCCAACGCATTCTTCAACAGCTGAATATGGTGTTCGTCTTTATCAGACAATGTTATTCCGAGTATTCTTTTTGGAGCTGGACGGATATACCCATCTGCCGAGATGAAACCAAGCCAATAAGCTTTACTTTCAGAGTCTATGCTGTCGAAGAAATGCTCATTACATTTGAATTTCAAATTAAGTTCTTGATGAGTTCTTCGATCAACATTTTCTCTTTTTAAGATGTAAATTATAGTTACCTTCGATATCCCAAGTTCATCTCCTATTTTGATTGATGATTTTCCGTCTTTGTACATTTGTTTTATTTGGTCTACTACGTCTTCGCTATATTTTCTTGGATGCATATAATTTTCTCTGTATATTTAACCTCACACAAATGCATGAACATAACAATGAAATTGTGCGGAACCGGGTATAATTAAAAGAAGTTAAACAGGTGTTGTATATGAGAATGGTTGTTTTTAGTGACGCTCAGTATCACGATTACAAATTATTTTCTGAAAATGGCGCTAATGGCATTAGTTCCAGACTCCAAGATCAGATTGATGTTCTTAATCAAATCAGTGATTACGCCGTTAAGAATAAAATTGGTAGGATTCTGTTCGTGGGAGATTTTTTAGATCAAAGACAGCGTGGTGATTTTATCACGATAAAAACCGCCTCTGACTGGATTAATAAAGTATCCAATGCAGGAATTATTCAACATTTCGTGGTCGGTAATCATGATCAGATCGCTAAACACGGAACTCACAGCTCGCTAGATTTGTTCGAGCACATCCCTAATGTACATGTGATTGCTACCCCTCAGTGGGTTGATTTAGGGGAAGGTTGTGGCTTTTTGGCAGTTCCGTACATGAATAGGCTAGAAGAAGTGTTGGCGGGGCTTCAAGTCCAAATGCCAAGCACTATAAAGAAGGCTATTGCCGTCATTCACTATGGATTATTCGATGTCAGCGACGGGTACAGAACTATCGTTAAGTATCAAGGCTACGAGTCTGAAGGACAAGTGAAATTATCAGATTTGGACAGCATTTTGACCGAGGTTAGCCACGTATTGCTAGGTCACTACCACATGCCAACAAGTGTGACTGATAGAGTTCATTTTGTAGGTACTCCAATACAACACAACTTTGGTGAAGCAAGCTATAAGACCCGATTCTTAGATGTGGATTTGGATACTGGAAAGATTATTGTAGTGCCCACAAAAGCCCCAAAGTTCGTGCAGTTTGAATCGCCAGCAGAAATCGGGGATGGTTCTAAAGCTAAGGGTAATTTCGTTCGCGTAGACGTTCACACTCAGGATGAAAAACTGGAAGTTGAAGCGAAGTTGGACGCTATTGGAGTTCGTGGAAGACAAGCCATACTCAAGCCGAAGGTTAAAGCGGCTGAGAACAGGTTGGGTTTAGACCTTGGTATGAGTTATGAAGAAATGGGTATGAAGTTGGTTGATGCCGATACAGAAACCACCTTAGACAAGAAACGCTTAAAAAACATGCTGGTTGAGGTTTTCAAGGAAGCCCAACAGAAAAAGGATATTTAATATGTACATAAACGACGCCGACAATACTCAAAAATATAATGATGAAGTATCTGCAACAACAGCTATAGGAAACCGCATCGTTGATGAAATGATTGATAATTTGAAGGCTGGTGAGAGTGATAAATCATTTATAAAACCGCTTTCATTCGGAACCAAGTACGAAATTTCCAAGGTTCTAGACGAGATTGATGCAGAAGCAATTAGAGCAACCACTCTCCACGGCTCTATGAAGTCTCTTCATGAAGCTAAAGCAGTAATTGAAGAAGAATTTGACGAGTTTTGGGATGCGGTCAAATTGAACCCAAAGAAAATGACGCCGGATGAAGTTGCGGCATGGAGTAAGAACATACATGAAGAACTTGTGCAGATTGCAGCTATGTGTGTTAAGACGATTGTAAATTTGAATCTATAGGAGTGGTGATGGATATTGATGTTAGACCTGTTGTAGCTGAATTTGCACTTGCGATGGAAGCTAAGTTACGTAAAAACGATCATAAACCAGAGTGGCAGAATGATACCGCTGCTGATTTGCTAGTTCGTTTGGAAGAGGAAGAGGAAGAGCTTTACGATGCTGTTCATGACGAAACAGCAGACAATACTGAGGTCATGGATGAAGCTACCGACGTAGCAAATTTTTCTTTGATGGTTTGGGATGCTGCAAGGAACTATCGTATTTCGTAATCCGGGTATAATACATTCATAAAGGAAGATAGATGCTAAAGTTCATTAAACACAATTCACTACACCCATTTCCGCTTGAAAAAGATAGTATCGACGCTGTTATTACATCTCCCCCATATTTTAATTTGAGAACATATCAAGGTGATCCTGATATGATTGGGATGGAAAAAACTCTCGGTGAATATATCGAGCACATCGTCGCTGTCGCCAAGAACATTAAGGGAGTGCTTAAGCCAGAAGGCAGCTTCATGCTTAATCTTGGTGATAGCTACTTTGATAAGTGTCTATCTCTAGTCCCTCATAGGGTTGCTATCGCTTTGATTTCCGATGGGTGGATTCTTAGAAACACCATTGTGTGGCATAAACCAAACCCAACACCTAGTTCTGTTAAAGACCGTTTGAACACATCACACGAATATATTTTTCATTTCGTGTTGAATCAGAAATACTACTACAACCTTGATGCAATTAGGGTTGCACACCAAACCATCAATATAACCAAAAACATGAGCAATCCTAACTTGGTTAACAAGATTAATGGGTTGAAGATCGAAGTAGCTAAGGAAGTTGGTTCGCTGTTCGAAGAATCAGCTGAACTTGATAAGGAAACAAACGAGTATAAAACTGGATACAAGAATTCGAAATTACAAGGTGAAACTGATAAAAACATTGGTGCTCGTGGTGGTTTTGCTGTTACAGGTGAAACACTGGAGAATAGATATCATGATGGTGGGAAGAATCCAAATGATGTCTTTGTCGATGAAGGAAAGTTCACTTTAGAAGATGAATTGCAGGCCGAGCGTGATGGATATTCTCGTCACGCTGCAGCTAGAGTGTTGGGAAGGCTTCGTAAAGGTCTAGCAACCAATCACCCATTAGGAAAAAATCCAGCAGATGTGTTTATGTCTAATTCCACGACGGAGAATTCTCAAAGAAAGTCGCCAGACGAAGTCTTGTTGGATTTAGAAACCGAATGTCCTGATTGTGGCCTGCAATTCCGTACTGATTTGGAAAACTTCTTCGAGAACCCCGGCGATGTTTGGATGGTTAACACTGAATCATCCAAGATCAAACATTGTGCCATGTGGCCTACGAAGTTGGTTAAGCGAATGATTCTGGCTACTGTTCCTGTAGGCGGCACTGTACTTGATATTTTCTCAGGTTCTGGAACTACAGCGATTATGGCTGAAAAGCTTGAACGTAACGGGGTTGGGTTTGATATTGGATATGATGAAGCCAGAGAGCAAAGAATAGCTAAAGGTATTCAGAATGAACTCATCATCGAGTAGCTCAATTCTTAACAATATCCACAAAATGGAACTTTACTTCGAAGAAAAGACTGGTAAGCAGCCAACGAAGATGAAGATTTGTCCACAGGCTTATCAGATGATAATTCAAGCATTACCGTTGTGGGCGATACCGTCAGTACCAAAAAATGAACAATATATGAGTTTTTCTGGAATGACATTGATGGTAGACACAAAAATTGATGGAATAGAACTGGAGTAATCATGAAGTTGATCGTAAACACGAAGGCATTGGCTAAGGAACTCGAATACGTCGAGAAGCCGTTGAAGCTGTTCACACCCGACCTGTTGCTGAAGTTCATTTTGTTTGAGGCGATAGATAACAAGCTAACTCTAACAACCACCAATGGTCTTACTCTTCTAACTAGAACTGTTCTGGATTTAGAAGAAACTGTTAAGGAACCGACGGCTTTCGTTATCCCCGGTTCGAAGCTTAAGGATATGGTTAAACTTATCGATTTGGAGCTAGTTACGTTCTCTATCACCGATAAGACAATCACGATGAGTGCTGGAAAGTCTAAGTACCGTTTCAACACGACCGAGCTTGCAATACCAAAGATTCAAGCCCATGCCGACCTCGTCGTTGAAGGCGAAACATTTACAGCTAATGCATCGAAATTTGCCGAATCTCTCAAGGTTGCCTCTGGTTTCTCTGCCAAAGATGAGCAGAGCCAGTACACTTTGAAGGGCGTTGAGCTTGTTGCTGATGAAGTTGGACTTACGGCTCGTGCTTCAGATGGACACCGAGCGGCTGAAATTCATCTGGAAGATGCAGCTGATGGACGCTCTAACAGCGTATTTCTAATGAGTGAAGGTATTTCAGCAGTTTCCGATATCGTAACTAAAGACACTGATCAAATCCTCACTGTCGTTAAGGCAGCTAATCGTTATCGGTTTGAATGCGGTTCTCGTCGTGCAGACGTGCAACGTGTCAATGTAGAGAAGTTTCCGGCTATCGAGAAGGTATTTGCTAGTTGTGAAGCTAATGAAATATTTGCCAAGACTGACGTAAAGGCATTTTCGTTGGCAGTTCAGAGGATGCAGACAGCAGCAGCCGGAAGCTTTAACAAGATCATCGTTACTATCGAAGATGGTAAGGTTCTTCTTCACATGGCTGGTTTCGGTGATTCTATTAACGAAGCATCGGAAGAAGTTGAGGCTGTAACGAATGGAACTGGAAAGTGCAGTTTGAACGTTGGCTATATCATGGATTACGTTAAACAGGTTTCTGGGATAGTCGATATTCGGGTTGGTGAGACTGGTCCAGCTCTATTAAAGAACGGTTCGTTACGCTGCATGATTCTACAAATGCAATAGAAAGGTATATATGAAAATGGCGTGAGATGGGAAAACTACGAGACTTGAAAGGAGCACGCTTTGGAAAGTTATTAGTGCTAGAGCGTGCTCTAGATAGATTTATTGGTAAGAATAACCACAGACAAACAGTCTGGCTTTGCAAATGCGATTGTGGCAATGAAGCTCAAGTAGCGGCTCGCAGGGTTTTTCGTTATGGAAATTGTGGATGTATGTATAAAACCACACGCAGATTTATCTATAAAGACTTGACAGGTGAGAGATTTGGAAAACTAACAGTTGTATCAAAGTATGATGACTACTTAACAAAGGTTCGTGGTTCTAGATGGATTTGTCGATGTGATTGTGGAGCGGACATAACATTATCGTCTAATTGTTTAACTAGCGGGAACAACACCACGTGTGGAAATAAGAAAATTCATGGTTTTAAAGACAGATGCGGAGATATAACATCCACCATGGTTGCATCTATTAAAAACGGAGCTACAGCGAGAAATATGTCGTTTAATTTAGCTCCAGAATATTTGTGGGAGCTATTTCTTAAGCAAGGAAGAAAATGTGATATTTCAGATGTTGCGCTCACGTTCGGTATGGAAACTGGAAAATTTAATAGAAAAATAGCTAATGCTTCGTTAGATAGGATTGATAATGTGATTGGCTACGAAGTTGGAAATGTCCATTGGGTACACAAAACATTAAATATAATGCGTGGTGTTTTATCTTTAGATGAATTTGTGAATTGGTGTGGACGCTGTTATTTACATAACAAATATTGGGAGTACTAGCATGATCAATAAATGGGATAAATATTTCTTAACGATGGCAAGACATGTATCTACGATGAGTAAAGACCCAAGCTCGAAAGTTGGATGTGTGATTGCTGGCACAGACAATAGGCTTATATCGACAGGATATAATGGTCTCCCAAAGAAGATTTTAGATAGGGATGAATACCTTACGAATAGGGATATCAAACTGAAGATTATTTTACACGCTGAAGAAAACGCATTTAATTTCGCGACTCGAGAACTGGATGGATACACGGTGTACACGTGGCCATTTCAACCATGCGCTCACTGCACCAGCTTGATAATCCAAAATGGAATAATAAAGGTTGTGTCACTTAGAGCTAATCTCCCACGCTGGCAACCTGATTTTGATTTGTCTGAGTCCTTATTTAAGGAAGCTGGAGTTGAACTCGTACTTATTGAACCATCAGAAATGGAAGAGTAATAAACTATGGGAATCTTTAGCGTTGAAGATAAAGTGATGACAGCTGAAAAGGTCCGTAAAGAGCTTGTTAGGCTTTATGGAATCATACTGGCTCACAAGAAAGTCATTGTCAGCGTTGAACGAGATATCAAGTACGTGCAGTCTAAGTGTCCTCATGAGGTTGTTAGTGAATTTGACTACGACCCTAGATTTATCCCTAAGAAGATTTGTAATGATTGTGGTGCGGAAGTATGATTGAAGATGTATTAAACGGAACAAAAGACTGGGAAGTGATGGAAGGCAGTGCTTTAGAAACCCTGAAGTCGCTTCCAGAGAGGTCGGTTCAGTGCTGTGTAACATCTCCTCCTTATTTTGGACTTCGCGCCTACGGCACTGCACCTCGTATTTGGGACGGAGACATTTATTGTGAACACGATTGGAAGGCTGTATCTCCTAGACGGATTAGAACTTTAGATGACGTTGTTAATATCGAGTCTGCCCAAGTCGCGAATGTTGGAGCTAACTGCGAACTTCTTCCAACTCGTGGTTGCTATAAATGCGGTGCTTGGGAGGGTGAGCTTGGACAGGAACCAACCCCTGAAATGTTCATCTATCATCTGGTTAATGTATTCGACCAAGTTAAGCGGGTGTTACGAGATGATGGAACATGCTGGATAAACATTGCCGATACTTATTGGAAAGAAGATAAGATAAAACACCCTTACCTCAAGACTAAAGACCTATGCATGATTCCTCACAGACTCGCTATAGAGCTACAAAAGCGTGGATGGTATGTTAGACAAGAAATAGTGTGGCACAAGCCTAATCCAATGCCGGAATCGGTTATAGACAGATGTACCAATACCCACGAATATATCTTATTGTGCTCCAAACGTAAGAATTACTATTTTGACAATATTGCCATTTCTGAATTGGCAGAATGCTCAGCAGATAAACGGGCTGGAAAGGGAAGAATACATTATGGTGGAAAACGTAATGGAGAAGTAGGAACAGGTCAAAGTAGTTTCGTGTCTATATCGGAAATGCGCAATAAACGATCTGTATGGTTTATGACCACATCCACTTACAAGGGTGCCCACTTTGCAACATTTCCAGAAGAGCTTCCAAAGTTGTGTATATTAGCTGGGACTAGTGAAAAAGGATGTTGTTCTGAATGCGGAACGCCGTGGAAAAGGATAATCGATCACCCCGGCAATCCAGAAGGGATTCTAGGTTATAAAGGTGTCCCTAACGCCAAGACGAAAGCTGGCGGTTTCGATCCGTCTGAGATCGCAACCACAGACGGACAGCGATTAAAAAAAGGTCATAATCCTACTCAATTTTATAAGGGAAAGATTATTGGGTGGGGAGCATCTTGCAAGTGTGATGGCAAAGTTGTCCCATGTATAACCCTGGACATTTTTAATGGTAGCGGAACGACTGGTGTAGTAGCTGTAAGAAACGGAAGAAGATATATCGGGTGTGAAATAAAGCCAGAATACATACAGCTAACGCACGAACGTATGAACGGTGGAAAGGAAACCTTGTTCGATGAGAATTGTTGAAGATGTAAAACTAGATTTCAAAGATGTGCTAATCCTACCCAAACGCAGCGCATTGAATTCGAGAGAAGATGTGGTATTGCACCGAACCTTCAAGTTTAAGAACTCTGGGCAAATGTGGACAGGAATTCCCATTGTTGCTTCGAATATGGATGGAGTTGGTGAATTTGCTGTTGCCGACGTGCTCGACTCGCTGAGCTTGCTTACTTGTATCGTCAAACATAGACCTCTCGCTGATTGGTTGAAGTTCGATAATAGGAATACAAGCAGTTTTATAGTTTCTCTTGGTATAGGCAAAGGTGATATTGAACGAGCCGTAGAAATCATAAATAGCGTTAACGGAAGGCCAAGGTTTGCTTGTATCGATGTTGCAAACGGATATACTCAAAGGTTCTTAGACAGTATCAAAAAGTTTAGAGATTTAGACAAGAAAGATACAACCATCATCGCTGGTAACGTGGTTACTCCTGAGATTACTGAGGAACTAATTCTGAGTGGTGTCGATATTGTTAAAGTTGGCATCGGTAGTGGGTCCGTCTGCACAACTCGCAAACAAGCTGGTGTTGGATATCCTCAGCTTTCAGCTATAGTCGAATGTGCTGATGCCGCTCATGGCTTGGGTGGGCACGTTATGTCAGACGGTGGATGTACCGTCTCTGGAGACGTAGCTAAGGCTTTTGGAGCTGGAGCTGATTTTGTGATGCTTGGTGGGATGTTAGCAGGTAGTGATGAAGGTGGAAGTAAGGTTTTTTACGGTATGAGTTCAGAGCTAGCCATGAATAAGTACCAAGGTGGAGTTGCCGAATACAGGTCGAGTGAAGGTAAGGTTGTTCATCTCGATTCTCGCGGTCCTATCGTTGATATCGTGAAAGACATTCTAGGTGGATTGAGGTCGGCTTGCACATACACCGGAAGTAGGACGCTCAAAGAACTCCCTAAACGGACAACGTTTATCCGAGCGACACAACAACTCAATCAAATGTTTGGTAGTTAGCTTCCGGGTATATTTCACATAGAGGAAATTATGAGTGAAGCAATTCAAGTGTTGGATCACGGTCTTGTTCGATTGATAGACTCTATGGGATCAGATTTATCCATAGTTCGTAATGCACGAGTTTCTTATAACGCTGAATGGCGTAGTGGTGAAGATGCTGGGAAAGATGAAAAGCTTATCCACTATCTAATTAAGAATCGTCACACTAGCCCGTTTGAATCGGTGAATTTTACGTTTGAAGTGAAAGCGCCTATTTTTACGTTTCGTCAGTGGCATCGACACCGCACGTGGTCTTATAACGAGGTATCAGCTCGCTACTCAGAACTGCCGGAAGTGTTCTATGTCCCAATTCCTGCCGATATTACAGCTCAATCTAAAGATAATAAGCAGATGCGTACGCTAGAACAACATCCGATGGCTGAAGAATTTGCGGAACGTATAAGAAAGAGCTGCGAAGAGTCGTTCAAGGAATACCATTATCTAATAGAAAATGGATGTCCGCGAGAGTTAGCGAGAAGTGTGCTCCCACTTGGCACTTATAGTCACATGTTTGCCACTGTAGACTTGCACAATCTAATTCACTTCTTGGGTTTACGTTTGCATTCTCATGCACAAAAAGAGATTCGTGTTTACGCTGAAGCAATGTTGCAACTTATAGAACCTATTGTCCCAGTTACTGTTGCAGCTTATAAGGAACTTAGACTTAATGCAATTAGTTAACTACGAAGAATATTTCAAAGATAAGGATTTCTAAAATGCTGAAAGTGAAGAAGTTAACAGATTTAGCCATCCTCCCTACTGTTGCATACCCGGAAGGAGATACCGGGTATGACATCTACTCCCCAAGAGATGTTTCTGTTCCAGCTCGCGGGAAGGCTATCATCCCTATCGACATTGCAATTGAAGCAGATGATGTTTGGTTTGGTGCTGATGTGTATGGAAACAACTGTGGAGTTAATTTCAAGGTGTCTCATATTATTAAAGATCGCTCCAGTATAGCGACGAAGACCGACCTATTTACTAAAGGTGGGGTAATAGATAGTTCGTATCGTGGCGAACTTATGGTAACGATGTACAACTTGTCTGACCAAGGTTATACATTTAAGGCTGGCGAGCGGGTGGCCCAGATGGTTCCAATTCTTACACTCACACAAGACATAATCGAGGTTGAAGAGCTATCTGAATCAAATCGCGGCAGCAAACGACATGGAAGTTCTGGAAAGTAGGAGATTATGAGCGATATAAAAAAGGTTTATCTGTCTGGATATATGAATGCTGAAGTTCCTGCAACGAAGGAATGGCGTGATTTGGCTACTAATGTTCTTTCTCCACGCGGTATTCGTACTTTGAATCCTTGGCGTGGAAAGAGTTTCTCGTATTACACAGATAGTACTCAGCTAACCTCACCTCGTCTTCTTGTTGATAGGGATTTGACAGATATGGTTAATTCCGACGTCATCCTGATTAACCTGAATGACTACGGAATTCAACGACAGATGGTTGGTACACTGGCAGAGCTCGGTGTAGCAGGTATCCTCCACAAACCAACGGTAATCTTTGCCGACGAAGGTGACCCAATTCTCAGTCATCCATTTCCACAAGGAATCGGAACCAAGGTATGTAACAGCTTAGCGGAGGCATTAAATTGGGTAATCTGGTTGACACAAGAAGATTTGCCGTAGCTGGAATCTTTGACGATTTTACGAATTCGAAGCCTAGTTTTGAATACTCCGCAAGTGGATACTCATCCGTATTCAAAGAGTGTCTAATGGAATTACTTCAGACAACGAGCATTCATTACATCCATGACCCTATTTATATGGAACCATGCAGACGGGTAGGTGGAGTCAAGAACGAAGACTTCAACTTGTGTCAGATTTACATGCAACTGACAAATGAACAGGTGTATGTTACTAGGAAGGAACCATACATCCTTTCGCTTCATTCCGTGATAGATGCGTATGCTGAATTTGTGATGAACTATCGACGTAGGGTATGGCTTGAGCCACTCATCATACATGCAGCTAAAGAATATGAGTTGGTCGTGTACGTAAAGTCTCGTAACGAAAAATACAATACTCTGGTTCGCCGTTTCCTGCACGATTGGAGTATCAATTGGGTGGCTGCTGAAAATCCAGAAGAAGTGGTGAACGTACTGAAGGAGAATACAGTTGAATGTTAAAGAAGTGAAAGCAGAACTTCCATTGTTTGGTTTGAGTGATTTGATCGAGCTTGATAAGCAATATGTTTATCTCATTCGACCCAACGAGCATCTTTCGCAAGAGCACACAGACGGTTTAAGATATGCGTTAGATGCGGCCTCGATAAAACTTGGTATAAAATTTATCTTAATGTCATTAGATTTCGACATCTTCAAGCTGGAAAAGTGAAGGAGATTTAAAATGGCTGTTTTTTATGATACAGGTGGTGGCGACATATATGGTGGACCCAACAAGGAAGATATTATCAAGGCAATGCAAGACGACTCAGACGATTTTAATCTGGACGACATCGAAGAGGTTTCCGGGGCACATTTGATGATGCTTTCTGATGAGAATGGCGAGTCTAGCGGTGAAATGATAACCATTGAAGCTGAATATGATGAAACATTTGGATCGTATTGTGTTTGTTCATATAACTTATAACCGATCTGTAAGCTGGAAAAGTAGGGATTATGTTTCGAGTGACAGCACGTAATTTCCTCAGTTTTGCTGAATTAGACTTCGACTTTGGCGACAAAGGATTGTGTCTTGTGTCTGGACAGAATCTGGATAAGCCGCTCTACAAGAGCAACGGAAGCGGAAAGTCGTCTCTCATTGATGCTTTAGGGTGGGGGTTGTATGGTGAGAGCGTTAAAGGGAAGACAGCTGACGACGTCATTAATAAAAAAGCTGGAAAGAATTGTCACGTTCAAGTCGAATGGGGAATTTACCGTGTAATCCGATACCGCAAGGACTCCAAGTTCAAAGACCAAGTCTTATACTTCGAGAATGGTGTAGACAAAACAGCTAAATCTAATAAAGACGTTCAGCTGCAAATCGATAAGGCTTTGGGGCTTAGTTATGAATCGTTTGTGCATAGCATATATTTTAGACAGAGCACTTTGGATGGATTTGCTAACGGAACCGATTCTGAACAGAAGAAGATCATTGAAGATATTCTGTCTCTTCATCTGATTACCGACGCTCAGAAGATTTGCAAAGATAGGGTAACGGATATACAGGTGGAAATCGACGTCCTGCAAAGCAAGATTGCCACACTTAATATCAAGCTTCAGGAAGCTACAAGCCGTACCACCACACTTACAGCTCGTTCTACCGAGTTCGAAAGCAAGAAAAAGACCGCTATTTATCTTGCAGAAAAAGCCATCTCTGACCTAGAAGTGCAACGTACACAAACCCCATCTGATTTCAACATGGAGGCTGCACGTGGATTGGTTGATAAAGCCGAGCCAGTGGCCCAAATTAACGTTGGATTGGAAAATAGGGTGTGGACTATCCAATCGGATATGCAGAAGCACCAGAAGGCTTATTCAGCGGCTGAAAGCCGTAAGGCTCAGTTGGAAATGCAACTCCAGATGAAGCACCAGAAGGCTCGCTCTGACGCTGAAAGCCGTAAGGCTCAGTTGGAAATGCAACTCAGGATGAATAATGACAAATTGGCAGAGATGCAGTCCGAACTCGCCAATCTTGAATCTGTTTCTCCTGAATCCAGGGTTTGCCCGACTTGTGGTGGTCCTATGAAACCGGAAGACCTCGGTCCTAAGATTGCTACTGCAAAATCTCGTCTCGGAACGTTATCTAATAATGTTGAAAATCTTCTTAAGAATCTCACAGAACAGGAAACTGTTCTTAGTAATCTAGAAATCCAAGAAGTCAGTACGCCTGAAATTGAAGAACAAAGCCTTATACTCAAGAACCTTGGAACTCCCGACGATAAGACAGCGGAAGTTGAAGAGCTTCGTGTACAAATCGCCCAGAACAAGCAGATTGTCGAACTATGTACCAAGATGAAGACGAGGATTGCTGAAGAGGAATCACGTCTTAAAGTCGCTGCACAGCTTGAAAATCGTATCCAAGATGCTGCTAATAACTTGCTTAGAGAACAGGAAGCCAAGAATCCATACATCGACCAGTTAATCGATGAACAAGCAGGTATGAACGGCGTACAGAACCAGATGGATGAAACCGTTACTAATATGAAGGAACGAAAGGATGATCAATCATACTCAGCATACTGGGTGGATGGGCTTTCCAACAACAAGCTGAAATCGTATATCATGGACAGTATCACACCATTTATCAACGCGAGAGCTAATTTCTATTCAGATTTCATGACAGGTGGTGTTGGTATAGAAATTTCTACCCTGACCAAGCTCAAGAGTGGTGAATACAGAGATAAATTTTCTGTAACCATAACCGACGAACAAGGTGCAGATTACAATGGACTTAGCGGTGGTGAGAGAAAGCGAGTGGATTTATGTTTGCTTCTTTCGCTCCAAGATTTAGTGGCTAGTAGGGCTGCGTCTCCGATAAAACTTTTGATATTCGATGAAGTGGCAGAAAGCCTCGACGACGTCGGTGTGGAGCGTATGCTCGACCTTCTTAAAACGATAAGTGCTGATAAAGAGAGTGTGTTGTATATAACTCATGATGAAGGGATGAAGCCGTTATTCCCCAATGTGATAAATATTGAGAAGAAGAATGGAATATCTAAGATACTAAGCGATTGACACTGGAACTACTGAAGGCGATGGCTCATAATAGAGCTAGCTGCTAGAAAGCCACTTCAAATCATCACACAGGCATCCCATGCAATTCAGGTATCCGTTCAAGGACCACACTGTTAAAGCCTATTGGTGGCGGGATATCCCAAATTTCGGGGACGCCATAGCTCCATTATTGCTTAAAAGATTCGCCGACCTAGATAACGTAGTTTGGGACACGATTTCACATTCAAGTATCGCTTCTGTAGGTTCTATTCTTGAGCATATTCCTCCGCTATGGGAAGGATATATATTGGGTTCTGGGAAACTTAGACCTGATTCTAGGTTATTCTTGTATAACCGTAGAGCTAAAATTTTAGCATTACGTGGTCCACTATCAGCTAAAGGTGTGTTGGGTACTTTTGCATTAGGAGACCCAGGCCTACTAGCCAACGAATTGGTGGGTATACAAGAGCGGGCGTGGGATGTTGGTATTGTTCCACATTGGAAAGATAAAGAACTAGCAGATAGATTTACAGCGCTGATGCCGAAGAAGTATTCGTTGAAGGTGATCAAGTGTGACGACGACCCGCTCGATATTGTAAGACAGATCGGGCAATGTGGAAAAATAGTAACTTCATCGTTACATGGAGCCATAGTAGCTGATTCATTTGGAATACCTCGGCGTATCGAAGCATGTGAAAAAATGAGCGCGGAGGGTGGATTATTTAAATTCATCGATTACAGCGCATCTATCAGTTATCCTCTTAATATCGGAGTACTTGGAACCCCGTTGAGACGAAGTGTAGAACAGCGTAAATTTGAAATCTATGATGCTTATCGAGAGTTGAAAGGACTGCTAAAAAAATGATAAGGATAATACTCGCTATGTTTCGCCGCTTATTATACTGGAGAAGAGGACATGGAATCAGTATATTGATCCCGTTTCAATGCTCTGACAATTCGAATCAGCGAGCTAAAAATTGGGATTGGTTGGAAAAATACTGGAAAGCTCATCTACCCGGCGCAGAGATAATTATGGGCAGTGATTCGGATGCCGCTAGATTAACAATTCCATTCTCTAAGGCTGCTGCTGTTAATGATGCCGCCTCTAAAGCCAAGGGTGATGTTTTTGTTATCGTTGATGCAGATGGATATGTTTCTACTGAAATGGTTTTGAAATGCGTTGAAGAAATTAGGACAGCTCGGAAGCGTAAGAATAGATTGTGGTTTATTCCATACCGTAGTTTCTACAGGTTGAACCAGAACGCGACATCGAATCTACTGGACTCTGCGCCTGAAAAACCGTTGAAGTTTTCTGCTCCTCCTGACAAATATCACACGCTAGACACTGGATCGACACACGGACACTTGTTTGGTGCCTTGATACAGATCGTTCCAAGGGAAGCTTTTGAACTGGTTGGTGGATGGGACAAAAGGTTTTGTGGTTGGGGCGGTGAAGATGTAGCCGCAATGCACGCTTTTGACACGCTCTATTGGCCTCACAAGACGACGCCAGACCAAGTATTACATATGTGGCATCCCATGTTTAGTCTTCAAGGAACAAGCGAATGGGTTCATTGGAAAGAAAGGGTGTGGGAAGGACAAACATCTTCAAACTCTAACGGACACCTTTCGATGATGTATCACGCCGCAATTAACAAACCACAAGAAATGCGAAAATTGGTGGGAGACGGTTTAAAGTCGACGGTCGGCATTAAACCGTCTAATCGAGCAAATATGCCTAAACAAAACAGTGTGTAGCGTCTACAATAGATATATGGGTTTATATCATGATAAGCAATTTGGATTTCTGCGTTTTTATGACCGACGAAATCAGACAGATGGTGGAAAAAGCTGGAGTAGAATATTTTGCTGCTGTAGATATTAGAGAAGATATTCCGTTGGTTGAACGAGAGTGGATAAAGACGGGAGCTAATGATTTCCTCATAGCAATTCGGGCATCGATGAACTTGCTTCATACACGAGCTGTCGAAAGCCTCCATCAACATCGTTCCAAGGTGATAGAAAGTTAATGGAATTTCCAAAGAAAAAGAAATGTACTCGATGCAAAGACTTAAAATTACGTGATGAATTTTGGCCCTGTAAGAAAGGTAAGCATGGTGTACAGAACGAATGTAAGATTTGCAGCGAACTAACTAGAAAAGAGATTAATCCTGATAGTCTAGAAGTAGATGAAGAACTCGCTAACAAAGGTGGATTCAAGAAACTAGGCATGAAACGTTGTTTGTCTTGTAAAAACGTGTATGCTTTAGACGATTTTTACGGCGACCCGAAAAAGACGGATGGTAAACAGAACGTGTGCAAAATGTGTTTGATTGCTAGTGTGAACGTCTATAACCTTTCAAAAAATTTTGGTTTAACCAGAGAAGATTTTAAAAAAATGTTAGATGCCCAAGACGGGCGCTGTGCTATTTGTAGAAGGACTTCGAAAAGGAATTTCAGTATAGACCACGATCATAAGACGCATTGTATTCGTGGTTTACTATGCACAAACTGCAATGCCCTAATACTCCCAATCATCGAAGCGCATCCTGATTGGGTAGAGATGGCTTTGAAGTACATAGTTAATCCTCCAGCTGTGAATGTTATTGGTATTCATGAGCTTCCAGTAGGTAGTATGTATCGCATCGATATATCCGGAAACCCAATTTTGAAGTTTAATCATGGCGTGTGAGCACTTGATTGTCTAAAACGAGGCTCAAGATGGAAATTACGTTATTACTGATGAACATGTACGATTTATGGAAATGTGCAAAACGGCAATACGGAAAAACGGCAAGAGTAAACTTCACCAAGGTAATTGAAAAAGCGAGATGGCGTAAAACAGATGTTGTAAAAACTTTCGCTTTTGTTGTAACAGAACCGGATAAAAACCAAAATAATCTTGTACGAAAATTGCAAGATATTGGAGTTGAAGTAGTGGAAGTAGTGGAGCAATGTCATATCGCTAATGCCATGACAGTTATATTTAGAGAACAGAAGGAATTGAACCAAATATCGACATTGGTGATAGCGGGGACAGACGTGGTGTTTACACCTATAATTTATGAAGCGAATTACGAAGGCTGCAATACGTGCGTTATATCTTTCGGGAATGATATTGCAAAAGAACTTGCCGATGCAGCAGACAATATCAAATTATTTTCACGTTCCGACATCCTATTTCAATGAAATATACTATACTATGGAAACATCGACGATAAAAAAAACGGTTGAATGGTTATCTGCTGATATTGCGAAACAAGAGCCGCAGCTAGTCTCAACTATTTTTGATGCACAGGAATTACAAGACGCTGTCGGGTTAGATTTGGATGAGATACTTCTTGAAGAACTTGTAATTTTGCTGGAAGGAATTAATTGGATAGTTAGAACGGATAAAGTTGGTCCGAATGGAACCTATTACAATATCGCTCCTCGTGTGTTCAGTGCCATACATCCAAACAAATACTCCGGAAAGATCATTAAACGGCTGACGAAAGTTAATAACGATGGATTCTGTATTATTAAAACAGAAAAACGTTGCTACAGACAGCTTTGCCAAGCCAAAGCGTGTCTTTTCTTTTTTGATAGCCAAAATAGGTGTATTAAAGGAAAGTTATTTTTAAGATGATAATCGACGCTTTAACATCATTCACGAAAGGTGTTTGTCAGTTTTGTAAGGAACAACGATACGTATGCGTTGTGTGGGATAGTTCACTCACTGCCAATGAACCCAAAAAAAAGATGGCTTGTAGAACATGTATCCGACTGAAATGTAAAAAAGAAGATTTCAAACTGTTCTCCGTTCTATGGTTTGTCTCAGAACGAGTATGCGCAAGACAGCGTTGTTTAGATGAGTTGGATGAGCTCGTAAAAAAACAGCCAGCTAATCGCTTTATTAAAATAATCCGTGAGATAACGATTGCAACTAACACGCATAAACAACTAACACAAGCTGTACATCGTATGTATTTAGGGCTACGACCTACCCCAAGTCAATTTAAACATCTTACAAAGCTCATAAAGGATATTAGACATGTTAGAATCCACGGCTCAAAGCCTCGCTACTTCACCGTCGAAACCCAAGCTGTTGTCGGAGCAAAACTTGCAGTATTTTATTCGGGCACAGGCTCAAATCGCTTTTTCTAAAGTTTCTAGAGTTTCTGGTTTGGAATTAGAAGATTTGTTGTCTGTAGGTAATCAAATTCTCGATAAGGCCAGAAACACATGGAGACCAGATACTCCTGCACAATTCAACACATACCTTACGGTTCTTTTGAAGAGAGACTTTTTCAAGATAGTGCGAAATTCGTATGCAAAAACTTGGTATCGAGTTGATAAAACACTAGATTCAGGCGAAGTAATCAAGGAAAAGATATTTGTTAAGCCAGTAAGTATCGATTCGTCATTTTTTGGTAGTGATAATAAAGAACGCCCATCGTGGGAATTACCAACCAACACAACGATAGACCCAGACTACCAAATTCTTGTAGATCAGGTTGCTAAACAACTTACATGCGAATGCAGATTGGTGTATAAACAGATGGTCGACCCCGACCCAGAACTACTCCAAATTGCCGCAGATAAAGCCGACCCAACTAAATCCACAAGTAAGCGAAATATCAGTAAATGTATTCTCTCACCAGAGATGATTGCCGATTATCTAGGAATGGATATGAATACGTTCTCAGAATGTCAAGCCAAGATTAAGACAATCGCGAAAAAACTCCTCATGTGAGGGAAGAACTGTAGTTTAGCGCACCGAATGGCATGAATGAATTACGTCCAGTAACGTTTGAAGACATTCCGGGGCAAGAACATGCCAAGATGCAGTTGATCGAAGCCTGCCAAGCCGCAAAAATGGGCAAATCCCTAGACCATATATGTATCGTTGGTCCTCGTGGTTTGGGTAAGACAAGCATGGCGATGGTCATTGCCAACGAATTGGGTGGAAAGTTGATTGCCAAGGATGCCTCAGACGTTAAATCTAAGGCAGATTTCGTGAACATCGTGTTGGGAATGGAACCCAAAGATGTTCTTTTGATTGACGAAATTCACGGTTTGAAACGGGAAGTTGAGGAATCGATGTATCGTATCCTCGACGATAAGGTTGTGGATGTGAAACTGAAGAACGGGGAATTCATTACTATTCCGGTTCCTATGCTTTCCATCATAGGGGCATCGACGTTGCCCTCCGAGATTTCCGAACCACTGCAAACAAGGTTTGGGTTGTGGATTGAACTGGAGTACTATACTCCTGAGCAATTGGCTACGATTGCTACGAACAACGCCAATCGTTCCGGGTACAATCTCGATGAAGAAGCAGCTTTAGAACTTGGAAAGAGGGCTCGCGGTACGGCTCGCATCGTAAACAACCTTTTGAGCCGTGTAATAGACTCGTGTGTTTTGGCTGGATTAACTAATATCGATAAAGATATGGTCGTCGCCAAGATGGAAATGCTTCAAATTGACGAATACGGTCTCAGTATTAAAGACCGCAAGCTTTTGCAGGCAATGTTCGACTCCAACGAACCGATGGGGATACAAGCGCTGGCTGCTACAATTGGGGAAGATGTAAAGAATGTTCAAGGAAATATTGAACCATTCCTCATGCACATGAAGATTATCAAGCGCACACCAAAGGGCAGGGTGCTTACGGAATTCGGCAAGGAGATGTTACTATGTCCCCAATCGTTATAGGTGAGCCGGAGAAGCCTCGACCAGAAGAACGGGATGGTTTCTACGTATCCAAGAACATGACTGCTTACATCGACACCACAACAGACCCCACCAATATCAACGTTGATTTTGTTGCCAAGGGTGGACAGAAGTTGTTTAGCAAGCCGTTCTCCAATCTACACGCCGCCATGACGTGTATAAACCACATGAAAGAACACTTCGCAGAATAAGAAGGGAAACAAGATGCAAAGTCCGGAAATGAATGAGATGCTCTACGATAGGTTGGAAACTCTTATTCGAGACATGACGAATGCAGGAGAACAGCCCGTTACCGTTGCCCAATCCATCAAGCTGGTGGAAATGGCTTTGAACCACCCGACTAAAGGTGAAACCGATGAACGGCCCTATGTCGATATTCTCGATATCGTTCTGCATCGGTTGAATGGTGATCAGGAAGCTAAAGCCAAGCTGGAAAAAACTCCGATGAAACCAGTCATTGCCTTTATTCCGTTATTCACCCAAGTGATCAGCGAAACCAAAGATATAATCGCATCACAATCTTGAAAGGCTGAGTATTGTGGAACTTAATGATAATGGGCCTCCCCAAGAGGCAGTTTATACGGATAGCATATCTGAAGCTTTTCAGACGCTGCTCGGCGTCATTTCCAAGAAAGTGTCGGTATTGCCAGAGTATGTCGGTAAGAAAAACAGCGAATCAGATAATACAGAGACTAGTAAAAAAATAGAAGCTAACCTCACTCCAGAAATATTAAAGAGCGCGATTGATCTTGTGAGCGGTAACTTTGGGAATGATGCTTCTGAAGCAAAGATACTTGATTATATGCCTGATTTACATTGGGGTTCGAATGCAGCTGGTAAAGCCAGCTATTTTCAAAACACTATCGAAAAGTTTAAAGATATTGCGAAGACATGCGATATAAATGTAATGCTGCCAAGCCAAGCCAAAGCGAGTATGAAGGCATTGGAAAATCCTGATATGTCTGTAGGTGAAGGTAATGTGGACATACTTAAGGACGCTCAGTTTGTATACGCGCCGTATGAAGGTAATTTCGTGTACACGTCTTCACCATCAACCCCTTTTTCTACCTTTGATGTCAACCAAATTAAGATCGATCAGTTGTACGTTCCGACGGATTTCAGCGCTGAATCTGCAAAAAGTTTTGTTGGCGAAGATGTATCGCTTGCCGTTCAGCCGAAGAAATCGCCATGTCTGAAGTGTGGAAATATCGTTATCGACGACACGTATTGCCCAATGTGTAAGACGGCTACGTTCAAATATAATGAATTGGATTTCAATTGGGTGATAAACGAGGCTCAGAATCTATGTGTAAGCCCTGCATATTTAGTGGAATACCTTAACAATACAGATCAGAAGGCAGATACAGGGTGGAAAACCGAGCACTGTCAGTTTTGTGGAATATGGGTAGCTACAAAAGCCACTAGTAATTACGTGTGTCATCAGTGCTACGACAAACAATATAAACAAACCACATCTGTATGCTGTCTGTGTGCTGTAACTATTCCCAGTGGTGGTAAATATTGCACTAGCTGCAATATTTACCACGATATTGTGGTAAATTCTGAGGATGCAATATATGGCGATGTCCCATTACCAAGCAAGAAAGGCAAAATTTCAGTAAAGGAGAATGATAAGTTAAGCAGTAAGTTGACTGATAAGCTTGTAGAGTTGTATGACGTGAAAGATGCTGAGTTTAAACCAATAATCAAAGCTAAGAAGACGTTGAAGGTAGGTAATTCGCTAGGTGAAGAATCTGCATACGCTAAACTTAAAGCGAAGGCTAAAGTCTATGCTAATGCCGCTACTGGAGTTAACGTAGCCATCACTCCGTTGAAGGAACCTCCATCAACCAAATTGAAGTTTGTGAACTTGGGGAAGGATAAGGAAACATTTCACGCCAAGAATCAAGACGGTACTGCTTGTGGTAAGAAATCGAAGACGGTATACGAATTGTCTGAGGCTGATAATGCGATGGTTGCTCACTATCTAGGAAAATTCATTTGTCCGCAATGCATCAAGGTTGTAGTTTTTTGAATGATACAATCCGCATCTAATTGATCCGGGTATAATAAGCCTATGCATAATTTAATTCGTATCGCCGTCGTTGCTGCAAAGAGCGACAAATTGTTCCCCACTATTTTAGTGGGATTAAGTCTGTGCGCTGCTGTAAGATATGGGTATGAGTATAACTGGCGTATGGTGATTTATTGGATGGCTTCAGCGGCCATAATTAGCTCGGTTACGTTTTGAGATGATGAAAAGTTTTTCACGCATGATGATTTATTGGAGTTTGCATTGATTAGCAAGGAAACACAAGAAGCTAATTTATCCAAAGCATCGGATAATCTAACATCACTATTCTTGAGCATGGCAGAAACGAAAAAAAGTTTAAAGATGCTTCGTTTGGTAGAAGAGGTTCTCTTGGTAGAGATAGCGGAAGAAAGAGTTGCTAAAGCAATGTATCGCATTCAACAACGTCTAAAACTGAATAGGAATCTACTTAAATCATGACAGATATATACAGCGTAAATTTTATCGAACTCCCAAAACCAATCTTGAAGGTTGTGATAAGCGGGCGAAGCGAAGAAGACGTGCTCAGTGATGAAGCTAAGGCATTAGCATCAGAATTGGCTGAAGGTAACTTATTCAAACCACAAGGCGAGCGGACTTACAACGTTGTTAAAAGAGGGCGATTTGATTTCTTCTTGGAATGCACATTCTTGGAACGAGCGGATGTAAACCCAAATGCTTAACGATCATCCAGTCACTGTCGAACAAATATCAGACAGTGTTGATAAGTTTATGATGCGTATGGCGAACTATAGGCAAATACTTCAACAAGCCTATGCGTATCGTATGAACATGATTGTTGGGCCTGTAAATCCAAAATCTGCATTGTATGTCAGCAAATTAAGCTACAATCGTCAGGTTTTGAATGCGTTGATGATTGGGTTGGAACAGAAGATGCACAAGATGAAGGGTTAATATGATGAAAAATAAAGCTGAAGAAGCAGCTGTGAGATTGCAGTGTGTCGCAGACGCGTTTGATTTATGGTACAAGGCATTAACTTCGACAACAGATGGCATAATTCCGATATACGTGTATAGGACTAAATTTTTGCAACAGCTTGAAGAATTTGAAATGGTGATACTAGGATGAATTTGGAACGGGAATTGATTGACGAATACAGCTATTGCGCCGGTTGTGCAAGTGTTGTAGCTCAAATGCTTATCAACGACACATTAGACGATGCGATGGATAGCCACGAGGAAGATTGTAAATGCGGGTGTCATAAATATGATTTGGGAAGTAGGAAGTGACGATATAACGCCTGTTCAACCGACCATATGCCAAGTAAGCTTGGTTGGGCTGGTATCCGTCTATCGAATTGGTGGAAAGACTTTAATTGAGACGTCGGAAATGGTTGGGATGCCAAATATGCCCAATAAGCTGATGGAGAAGAAGTTTAGAGACCTCGTCTTGGAACCTTTGCTTGTTCAGGCAGGAATTGAGGTAGCCCCCTTTAAGTTACGCATCCTAAAGCAAAAAACATACGATGTTAGGTTTAACCGACCAAAACATGCCGTTGAAGAACCAAAGAAACCCCTTGTTGATAGATACCAAGGGACACCATCTACGAAAGACAAATGCGTCACGTGTGGGGAAACAAAAGCTGAATGTCGGTGTAACGAAGGGAAATAGTAATGACAGATGAAGTAAAAACAGCTCAATTGTTTAGGTTCAGACAATTCTTAGCTGGAGTTGAGGACCGTTCCATCTTAGACCAGATGATGAAGTGTGTACAATCTCAGCTCAGTATACTTCCTGTTTTTAAGCCATACGTAGAAGAAGTTGTGAAACCAAAAAAGAAGTATGATTCTTCTGACGAATCGGCATCACCTGTAACAGATGGACCAAAGATAGGTTGGGTTCTCATCGGCGATGCACCAATCGTCAATGGTACAGCTTATTATGAATACGCTAAGAAGCTTCCGAAGAATGCCAAGATCAAGTATTTTTCTTACGGTACTGAAGTGGAAGCCAAGGTTATACTTCGTGGTAAGGTTCGTGCAACCATCGTGAACAAAATTGATGATAACACCTACAACAAAATCTCCAAACATATCTTCTATCACAAGATCACGCATGTTTGGGTTGACTAAAAAGACGATGGTATAATCAGAAAAACAGGAGCGACAATATCATGAAAAGACCCATAGTATTGCTACTCACCCTACTGCTTTCTTTTCCATCGTTAGCTGCAAAGTGTGCAATAGTCAAGATTCACAAAACGAAGAACGCTGTAAAAAAAGGCGTTCACGATACTTGTGTTGGTTTTGCCTCTTGGTATGGAACGCAACGAGCTGGAAGAAAGACAGCTAATGGAAAGCATTTCGACCCAGATGGATTGACAGTAGCTCATCGTTCGTTGCCTTTTGGAACCATGATAAGGATTGTTAACCTGAAGAATGGGCTGACAGTGGACGCAGAAGTAACTGACCGTGGACCAATGTCTAAGCAACGAATTTTGGATGTATCTGTAGGGTGTGCCAAACGTTTGAAGATGCTTAAAGATGGTGTGGTTAGGGTGATGTACTACCCCATTCACACCATAGACACAACTTCTAACGAAATGAGTGAGTGATGCGTAAAGATATCGGCAAAGTTATCAACGAACAAGGAAAACTTAGTCCTCGCACTAAGACTGTAAAAACACGTTTCAAAATAAGCGGAAAGAAAATCGACACATCAGAAGATAACGAATTCGATGATTTGACCACTCGTCTTGGTGGACGCCGTCGTCTGTATGGGTGTAACGCCAAGTACCACGATAGTAATTATCGTCCGCTCATCGGATGGCTTAAGAAGCAACTTGATCGTCCCTGGGATGATGTTTATAGCGAATTACGGGAACGTTTTGATGTACGTACTCGTACCGGAGCTAACGCCATAAAACATGTGAAGGAAAATCTTGTAGAGATGAACGCCTTCTTTGAGGAAGGTAGCAAAGTTCCTGTTTATCTTTCTGCTTACAGCCGCCCTACAGTGGATGGTTTCTACGTTCATCCTAAAACAAAACAGCTAAAATATAACAATCCTCGCAATCGCAAACAGGAACAGAAGAAAAGATGGATGAATAGGGAACACACTATTTGGCCTAGCAGAGGAGAGCATTGTTTCTTCGAATTACTTGATGGTTTCTGGTATGAGGTCCGACACGCTCCTTATCTTTTGATGTATCCGTGGACTATGCCAAAAGACAGAAACAGGGAGTGTGCTGGTCTTCCTTCATTTCCATCCATTCTCGATGGAAATCTCGATAAACAGCAATTGTCTAGAGAGATGACTTCCAGTCTCACAAAGTTTATAGAAAACTGGAAGAAGAATCAGATTCGATGAACACTATCATTCTCAACATCCATAAAGACAAAGCTTTGATTGCCATGTACGAAAAGCAAGGTTTGTATAGGTACTGTGGAAGAGGTTCAGTATTTGGCAATCCATTCTCCCATATGGAAGGAACTAAGGCCATCTATAGGGTTGCTACACGGCACGACTCGATAGTTTCTTATCGTGGATGGGCACCAAAGCAATCTATCATCATGGAAAGCCTAGAAGCTCTTCGTGGGTGTGCTTTGGGATGTTACTGCTGGCCTCTAGAATGCCATTGTCAAGTGCTAATAGAGATGCTCGGGGAACCATCGCTTAGAAAGGATATATACCTGGATTCGCTGTTCTAATTTCCGGGTATAATTCGTACATGTTGGAAGACTTTAAGAATCGAATGTTGTTGCCGCTTGAATCTGATGGCAGACCGTTAGAGTTTATGACGGAAAACGGTTCAGTCATAGCCAAAGGTTATTTGCGAATATTAGTGTTCCAGTACGGAGCTTATCTAGAGTTCTCACCTGAGCAATATTACGGTCATGAGCTCAAGATTCAAGAAATTGAACCCGAGCATACAATCACATTCAAATTTCCAGATCGTTCTTGGGTGACGATTAATCGCACTAAAGAAGGAAATTACCGTATTAACGCTTTAACATTGAAAAGCACTGTGCCGATAGCACTCACTCTAGGCGAATACCAAAACAAAGATGTAGGAAAGTTGTGGTGAAATGGGTTTTATTCGTAATAAGGAAATGCGAGAAGTTGAAGTGGTTGTAGACGTCATTTGCGACAGCTGTGGATCATCATCTGCTAAAGAATTGGGATGTTCTATAACCGACTCCTCCAATGTATACCCAATTAGCGCTTCATTTGGATATTGGAGTTCTAAAGATGGCGTTAGGTTTGGAGCGTTGTTGTGCGAGAAATGCTTCGACAAAATGGTACAGTCTGCTGGGCTTAGCAGCTTTTATGAAGAAGATTGGTTGGATTTCACGACTAGTTCAGACCTGCATAAGAACGGAACCATAAATGACCTGATTAATCATCGCCGCGGACAGATGGACTTGCCATTCGAAGGAGAATTACAGCTATCGTGAAAAAGCATTTAGTTTACCTATCTTATCTAATTCGCCATAAATGGTTCGTGTTCATAGCTGGCATTAAGGTAGAATGTCCAATTTGGCAGCTTATTATCCACGACTGGTCTAAGTTCACACCATCGGAATGGAGTGGATATGTTAATCACTTCTACGTAGTAAAGAAGCATGGATGTAAGGTGGATGGTAAACTTTGCGAAGAATGTTCTGAGATGGAAATAGCTTTTGATTATGCATGGCTTCACCACTATAACCACAACCCGCATCATTGGAACGGATGGATACTTAGGGGTAACGGAAAGGTGAAGATTCTCGAGATGCCAGACAAATATATCTTAGAATTGTTCGCCGATTGGATGGGTGCTAACAGAACTATCAATGGAAAGTGGAAGTGTCTTAGTGGTTGGTATGCGAAGAACAAACAAGACATTCATTTCGCACCAGAAACAAAAAAGAAGGTTGAAGAGCTGTTTGCGAGGTACATACCTTGAAGACAAGATTTACAATAGATTGTATACGTGGTGGTCAGCCAAGACCATATGCAGATTCTGAGTATGAATATGTGTTGACTCTTGAATCTACGAGTTGGAAGGCTGGCGACAACGAGTTCAAACCTTGGGACACAGCGGATAAACAGAAAATCGTTATCCCGATTCTTAAGGCTTGTGCTAGGCATTGGGAAGACGAACCTCCCAATTGGGCATCAACTAAAATGAAATCATTGTCTAAGATTGGCGCTGGGGTTTGGAAATTAATACTGGTTGAAGCGTATACAGGGTAGTATAATCAAGGCAACACCAAAGGATTTTTATGATATTTCCGAACCAATTTGGAACCGACCCATACTCTTGGATTACGCCAAATCTAGTGATCGGAAATTTGCATGGTTTAGACAAACTGCGTGAACATAATCCTCCCAGCCTCGGACATAATAAGATCACAGACGCCATCAATTGCACTCCAGAAATCTTAGAACATAATCCAGACATCCTCACAACCAACGTTGGCTGGGATGATGGATACGAGATGCCTGAAGATAAATTTCATCACGCTGAATGGTTTGGGAAGAGAGCTATTAATGAAGGGAGAACATTGATGATTTGCTGTCATGCAGGAATTAGTCGTTCTCCTTCATTGACAGCTGCTATTCTTGTTTCGTTGGGTAAGTTTGAAACACTCGAGGATGCTCTAGCATATATAAAGCGAAGAAGAATGGTGATTAATCCAGCTCCAGCGGTGTTAATTGGTATGAAGAAACATCTACGGCTATTTCCGTACAACAAGGGGTGGAATTAATAAGGGGAAATCCCATGAACTGCAAGGATTACGACGGTTACACGTATGTAAACCCAATTGCACTTAATGAGAAATGTCACTGCTGCAACAAGAATATACCGTTCGCATGTGTAACAACCATAGATGGAACCACCAGAGTTATGGAAAATGTTTGTAAAAGCTGTTTATATAATAACTTTCCAGAAGAGGTAGCCGATGTCATCCAAAATTACAGTAATGAATCCAGACCCATGCCAGTATTTTCAGAAGTACAAAGCGATACACAAGCCTAGATGCGGTTGTCTCCCTTGTGATAACAAATATCGTGAGCGGTTGGAAATCGTTGAGAAGTTTGGTAGGACGACAGTAGTGATGGCGGAATCCATCATTGAAGCGACGGAAAGTAAGCCGTTTTTGGTTGAAGACATATGCCTAATGCTTCATAAGTATCGTAGAAGCGAAGCCACGAATAGAACCAAGGATAAACAATGAAGTACGATGATAAATTTCCCGACGCCCCATTTGATTTCGAACATCAGGAACCTGGTGTTTGTATATGGAAGGGTTTAGACATCCCAAAGGAATGTATGTGGTGCCATTCTCTAACAGCATGGGTTTCAATCACATTAGACAACGCTGTTTGTTCGGAAGAATGCGACAGAGCTATTTGGGATGATTTCAGCGAAGAATTAATGAGATGCAATGCTCGTTTTGATGTCGCTGAAGATAATGGAGTGTTATAATTTTTTTTGAGATGTGATTGGATTTAGATACATACCGAGGCGTAACGTGAAATATTATAGATGCAAGTGTGGTTCAAAAACAGCATACGGATCAATGCCTCCATATCCATGTAATGGTTGCATAGACTGTGGGACAACACTAGAAATGTTTCCTGAATGTCTCAGAACGCCAGAACCACACGACTTTGTGCAGGATATGATAGACACCGACGATGGTCCTCATCCAAAGAGCTATTGCCGGTGGTGCCATAGGACCAAGAAGCAATTGGAGTTTTAAATGATGCCACCAGTTGTTGTATCGAAACCATCACTCAACGTCGCAGGACTGAAATGTTCTGCATTGACAGCAACCATTGTGATATCGAATCCGGCATTGATTGTTTCGAAGATAGTGGTGACGGAGAGCTAACATGAGAAGCAAGATTACGGCATACCAAAACAACGATCAAATCATAACTGTGGAAGGTTTAACCGGCTCGACAGGAAGCCCAATTACAGGAGCTTCACTTACAGGTACTGTCGTGAACCCGCAAGGAACTGTGTTGGCGACGATTACGTTTGCTGATGTGGAAGGAACTCCGGGCAACTATAATGCCGCTCTACCTTCTGCCAGTATCCCAACAGCGGCTGGTCCTTATACATTTGTGATTACTGGCTCTGCTGGTGGTCTTAATCTAAAGACTTCATCTGATTTGTATGTCCTTGGAAATAGAGACTTTTAATCCAGGTACATTGCAAATGTAACAAATTACTTACGCACTAAGGAGAAACAATGAGTACACTTACGTTTAGAAACAGCAAAATTATCTACTACGGTCCACACGAATGCGAAAACTGTAATGCATTGATTTGCAGAATGGGCGAAGAATTTGGTCATAATTCATTCACCTACCCAGAAGGACCAATCTACCCAAACACTGAATGGTTCCCACACGTCTGTGACCCAAAGCTAGTCCAGATTAAGGAAAGAAAATTAAGGCTGATAAAATCTGTTGAAGACCTTGAGGCTCGTAACGCTGCCAATAAATTGCGGATAGTTGATTTGAAGGGACGCATAGATCAACTACTTTAGTTTATTTCCTGTACTAGATGGAGAGTCTAGTACAGGAAATATCCGGGTATAATCAAATACGAAAGGGAACAATGAAACTGAGTATCTTACTTTTGCTAGTTATGTTTGCTACTTGTTCATTGGCTGAGAACACGAAGCAGAAAATCACTCCCCCAGAACCGACGTTGAAACTTAGGCCGTCATCTGAAGAAAGAATAGCTCTAGTCGACAAAGATGGCAATGTTGTCGCGACCTGTGCATACATCAAGAACGCTCCTTTGCTTAAAAGATGCCTTATCGAAAAAGGCTTTACGTTGGATGATGTGATGAATGCTTGGATTTATCAACTAGGTCAATCATTGAAGGATGAATAAATATGTTCGATAGCAAAGAAACCACTCTCAAGAAGCTTAAAGCTGAACTCGACCGAATTTATGGCCTCAGCAATGGAAAAATATCTCTCGGCCCCGGCAATTACGAAGATGAGTATGCGAAAGCAATTGAAAATGCTGCGATGAAAGCTAGAAAACTCTTAGATAAGGTTATCTGTCGGGAACTTCTAGACAAGGTTAATTGATGCTCACACTGGATGCAAACAACATAGAAGAAATAATCGAAGGAATAGAGTCTCTAATATTGATTGATTTCTATTCCAAGACGTGTGCTCCATGCAAAGCACTTCTTCCTACGTTTGAAAAGCTAGCACGAGAACACACTGGAGAATTCTCATTCGCCAAGTATCATATGACGAATGGAGTGAACATTCGTAAGGCAGTAGAGATGGGGATTAAAAAGATGCCCACCGTTCGTTTATATAAGAATTGTGAGGTTGTCGATGAAGTATCAGGGAAGATTAAGCTTTCTGATATTACAGCGATGATGGAAAAGTACACAGCATGAAAGTTATATGTACTAATCCGTGGTGCTGTTCTCGCAGGAAACATCATGAAAATGATGAACCAAGAGGAGCAGCTGTAACATTCGAAGTTCCAGACGATCACGTTGGAGCGCATTATTGTTCTATTGAATGTGCTTGTTACGACGGTGCTTATAATGTTTCTAAGGGTTGGATTATAGACCCCTCGAAACCAAGATATGAAAGGTAAAAAATGGCGTTAGACATCGAATTGATTGATGATATATTCGCTACTCACGAAATGACAGAGTCTCAACTAGCCGGAGTTAAACATATTCAACAAGTAGCTGCACATTTAGGTAAAGTTATTATTTCTCATACACCATCTGGACCAAGTCAGACAGCGGCAATTCGCAAGATAAAAGAAGCCACGATGACAGCTGTATTTGGAATTACGATAAATGGGAAGTTCTGAGATAGTGTTTTGTATATTGCGCATGGTTAATCATCATGAAATGGCTTAGTGAATTATCGAAATGCAAACACGAGTATTTTGAGTTGATTAAGATATTCGTTCCAGAGCATGACGACGTTTTTGGTAGAGTTATATACGCCCACTATCAATACAAACGAGACGAATACCAATTCTGCAAGATTTGTGGGGAATTGAAACCATGATGATTGAACAGCCTGAAACTTTCTGGACATTACTGCACAACGGCGCTCACTGGCAATTCGAATTGTTTGTAGGGCTGGTGGAAACACTGGTGATTGATGTGTTTATCGGTCTTTTGGCATGGCCGTGGATTAAAAAACACTGGAAACACCACAAGGATAGGGATATAAAAGAAGGGAATCAATAATGATTAAGTGGAAGTTTTGGGAAAAGACGGTTGTACCGCTAACACTGCTTCAACAATTCGTGGTCGACCTTCCTATGGAAAAATGGCAGGTAGAAAAATTTTTTCAAATATCACAATGTTTGGAAGACGGCAGCTCGATAACACTGATGAATATTTTCAATTTCCCAAAACACATCTGTATAAAGGTATACCCAAAAAATTATCTGGTAGCTAGTGTGTTTGATGGATGTGCAGCTGTAGATAGTGTGTGGGAAAATGTATACAGAACGCATGAGCAAAAAATAAAAGAAAAAAAAGAAGAACGAGAAGCAAAAATCATTGAAAACATTATTAAGTTGAAAACTAAGTAATTTTTGCTCTGTATGGGGAGCAAATCAAATGCTAGGAAAACTTAGCATTTGTTATACCATACTAACCCGCTAGTAGGTACGCTGAACCAGCGATAGATGAGCTGGTAGGTTGTACGGTAGGAAGTTTGGTTACTTCGAAGGACCAAACACTCCGAACTTCGCTATGAAGCGGGATTTAATGCGAACTAATATTATAAATGGACTAAAAAATGCTGCTGAGGTTTGTATACCTTGGCAGTATTTTAGATGAATCATCCGGGTACAATATATCATCGGTGCCTAGCACCAGAATGAGGAAAACATGAATAAGGATTATGATAATATCGCAGGCCCATGTGCAGTAGAACAGCCAATTATCCACAAAGCAAACGATCTAGAGAGCGACTTGTATAGCTTGAGGAAGTCTGTCGAGCTTATTTCAGACAGGATTATTGGTAAAGAAGGCCCATATGAAAAAGGTTTGAGCGAAAGACAAGATGGATTGGAAAACATCATCAACAGGGCGAAAAGAACTGTATATGAAATTCAGAACTTAGCTGACAAAATTCTGAGTAGATTGGGAAACGACCCGTCAGAATCACCATCCAAACAAATCGGACAACAAATACAGGGAACATCGTATAACGATTCTAAAAACAGGTACTAATCATGACGGAAGAACAAATATACAAGCATCTTGGAACTGTTCCTCATTGTGACGCCATGGTTCTTCACGAACCATTAAAGTGCGAATTCTGTGATATGCATCCTGACTGGCAAGCATTGCGTATTCTGTGGGGTGTTAATTTTACTGGCGAACACAACCTTAACAAAACCACGTGCCCTTCTGAACTGAGACGTCCAGTAGAAACCATTAATCTTTGGCCCGGCAATCGTCCGCATCGTAAGGAGCAACATGGTTAATCCAGAACTTTTGCAGCAATACATGCGTGTTATTCACGATTTAAATATAATCTCTAAATCGGCACGTGATGAATTCGTTACGTTGGGTTATATTAAACGTTTCGAAGGGTTTAACTATATAACAGAAGATGGATTGAAGTACCTGAAGTCTAAGAATAGGCTGTTTGGGCAATGAAAAAGTACGCTAATATCGGGGAAGTGGTTAAGGTCATTATCCCAAAAACATTCGAACGCTGCGGTTATAATCTTAACCGGGGCGTTCTTATGACAGAACGCAAGAAGGAAATGAAAGACCTAATTCTCAAAGCGTACAATTCGTTGGAATTTACTCATCTCCCTGAAGGAATACAAATCAGTCTTAAATGTTCGTATATAGATACGATTCCATCATATGTTAGGTCTAAATTCGAACAAGCTGTTTGTGCTGCGGTTATTGCCCACGAAGGCTTTGGTGGTAAGGAACGCAAGGTGTTTGAAATTAATAATCCATACATCGAAGGAAAGATGGCTAAGGTTACAGCGAAGAAGTATGTTCGTACTGGAACCTATTATCATGGATACACAAGTTATGATGGAGAAGATTACGAACCATCTGGGTTGGATAACCCCAAGACTGAATGTATTTATACACTAGATTTGCATCCATCAACGTTACCATTGAATTTAGATGTTTGGCAATTGTATACTTGTCACAGCGAAGACAATGTAAAAATCCTAGCAACGAATTGCCAAAGAGAATGTGAATAATCAATGTATTGCGAGACAATACGAGCGAGTTTATAAAAAATGGGAAATATTCTTAAAACGTTTGTGGCTGCTATTATCATTCTGTGTGGAGCCTCTGGATTCGCACAGAATGTAACATTGACGAGTACTAATCTCAGAGATGCTGCTGGAAATCTTGCTAATGGTACATTTACTGTTAGACCTGCAACTATTTCTGGGCAAACAATTAAGTATAACGTTTCTAATAGCTCTGTGCTGACTAGCAGTCCGATATCAGTCACGGCGGTAAATGGTGCTTTCACTTTTACTGTCCCAGATACATCCATCACCAACCCGAAGAATTTATGTCTCTCGGCTTCGCTTCAAATTCCAGCTGGATTAGGGCCGGGTTATTCTTGTCTTCAGCCACATGCCATAGCTAAGAATAGTGGTGATTGGTGTCAAGCAGGAGTCTGTAATTTAGACAATTATCCTCTTAATCTAGCTCCATTAGCTTTAGTTCAAATTTTAACTGATACTATTGGTCCAACTGGTGCTATTGGTCCAACTGGTGCTACTGGTCCAACTGGTGCTACTGGTCCAACTGGTGCTACTGGATCAAACGCAAACATAAACACGGGAACCGCGCATCAGGTGATGCAATACGCTGGGACAACCATCGCAGGACCAAGCGGCATAACCATCGATTCGACGGGAAACAGCATCACCGTTCCAGGCACCGTGGCGGCCAGCGCTTTGATACCAACCGGCTTAACCGCAGGAACATCTCCTGTGTGTGCCCATGGCACTGCGGGGGCACTGACAAATGTGGGCTGTGCTGGCAGCGGCGGCGGTGTTCCCAGTGTGAACGCAATTACAGGTGCTGTAACCATTGCCGGGTCTAGTGTCTCGACTTCAGGGAATACTATCACCATAACGGGAGGAGCTGGTCAACCACCGACTTACACGTCTGGCAGCTATTTCATCCCCTTTGGCGATTCTAGGTGGAGTGTATCCGGAACTTGCGGTTGGCAAGGCTCGAACATTACAAGCGGATCAATCACAGGCGGCATCCTGACAGCCAATGGAACAGCCGGTACAGTTGTTACTGGTATCGGACTCAAGCTGTGGGGATTCAGCGGCTCTGCAAGTGTTCTCAACGATCAGATTGTGTTTCCAACGTTTTCTGCTGCCGGTACATTTCAAGCGGCGGTCACAGGGATATCCTCGTTGAGTTCTACGGGCGTCGGACAATTTGGGTGTGCAAATGCATTCAGTACACTGATTGCCACCAGTCCCAACATGCCGTCCACAAGCACCATGCAGATAGCCTCTGTTGCCAATGCCGATGTTTCTGCACTGATGTCACAGTATGCAACTCTGGTTCATCCCTATACGTTTGCTGTCAATGGCCAGCCATGCACGATTATCTTTCAAGGTGGCGTCGTTGGCCTCTATGACAATGCTGATTCCATTGCTGCGACCGAAGAACAGCTTCAGTCTGCATGGGCACAGTTCCACGCCGACGGCTGCACTGTTGTTGAGACCACAATTATTCCTGAAATCCCCAACAGCCTCTACAGCGATCCAAACATGAATTCGGATACGCAAACGATCAATAAATGGATCGCGGGCCAGGCAAATACCACCCTTCCTATTTACCAAGTCGCAAGCCCAACAACTCCTTGCACAGGCGGCTGCTACTGGGATCAGATTGTTGACACCTATTCTCTGTTCCCTGATCCAACTAATTCGTTCCTTTTCAATACGGTGGATGGGACACCTCTCGGCCATCTCACGGATGCTGGAAATAACCTGCTCTTTAGTGCTGTGAATTACACGCTGCTCAATCGGTCCTCAGCACCCATTCCAAATCTGGTTTGCAATACATGGCTGAACGACCAGTGCACCACGGTCGCATATACATTCAATGGGCGGGCACTCCCCACCACTTCAGAAAGTGGAGATTACACTGCGGAGATGGTGAGCGATGCCATGACTCTGAGCACGGCGCAGACGGCGAACGGGTCTAAGGTTTTTCAATCCTCGTCTCCAACCGCCACTCCGGTGACAATCAAGGCTGTAAGCGGGTTGGATGCAATGACGCCGGCCATCGTGCAATCGGCCAACAGTCCTCATACTGGAGGCGTGGTATCCGTCGCATTTAGTTCTCCTGTTACTGCTGGGGATGCATTGCTAGTTGTCTGTCCGTATGGAACGGTGTGGGGGCCAAGCGATTCCTTGGGAAACACCTGGACAGCCATTAGTGGTACGGGCAATTGGAACAGCGGAACGAGTTCCTACGACGGCAATATGTTGTACGGAAATAATCAGGCCGTGGTTGCTGTAGCGCTGAACAGCGCAGCCGGGTCCGACACGATTACCTGCGGCAACGGCTCCGCCGCGACCGCTGTCGAAATCTCGAACATCGCGACATCGTCGGCGCAGGATGCCGCAACAGCATTCAGCGTGAAGCTGCCAGCAAGCGGGACAAGCTACACCGTGCCGTCGTTCACTACGTCGCAGATGGATGCATTGTTTGAAGTATCTGTCTGCAATGGTGCTAATAACGGATTGACCAGCTTCTCCGCGACTGGCTTTACTACTGTGACCACTGCAACAGCCGGTGGTTGTAATGGTTCATTCTCCGATGTAGACTCCATCGTCTTTGAGGCAATTCCGGCGGGCACATATAGTCCAGTCTTGAGTTATGCTCCGAGCACCTTCGATGGCATGTTTATTCAGGTTGGACTGACGGCAAGTGGTACGATCATCCCTCAATCGGCTGACCTGCAACAGATCAAGGGATCCGGTGGGGCGGTCCTGAGCGGCGTCGCCGCAAGTGGCATCCCCTACGTGGTGCCTCAAACCTATGCCTTGTTGATTGCTTCCACCCCTTGCGGGGGTACCCCCACCAATGAAGGCAAAACGGCTGCTGTGACAGACAGTCCAGTCACATCCGGGGTGGTGACGACAGGTGGAGGGTCTAATCACGTCTCGGTCTACTGCAATGGCACTAATTGGATTGTGGGTAGCGCGGCTGTCCTGGGAGCTGCAGGCTCGACCACGCAAGTGCAGTACAACAATGCAGGCACGTTCGCGGCTAACGCCAACCTGACCACAAACGGCGCAGGCAACCTGACAGCAGCAGGCACCGTTGCCGCTGGCACTTTGAGTGCACAGAACATGGCCTCTATCGGCCCACGTTACGATGTGACGCAGTTCGGCGCTGTTGGGAATGGAATTGCGGATGACACGGCAGCGATCCAGGCGGCATTCACCGCCTGCTGGGCGAACGGCACAGGGTTACTGCCGTACGGGGGCGTGGTGGAGTTCCCCGGTGGCCGCACGTACAAGACCACTGGCACGATTAACATTTATGATTCCTGTCAGATTGAGGGCGTGACAGGAAACCTATTGGGCAACGACGAGGCAACGGAGGTAGATTATTTAGGCCCGACATACGGAGCAACAGCATCTGTGACCGGCTTTACGGTTGCGCTCAATGTAGCGTCTATCACACTGACCGGGAACCCAAACCCAGGCGACACGGTTACTGTCAACGGCGTCGTGGTCACATTTGTATCTAGCGGTGCTACCGGCAATCAAGTGAACATTGGAGCCAGTGCTACGGCGACCGCGACCGCGCTTTATACCTTCCTGAACACCTTCAGCACGAGCGGCAGCGGACCAATCCACAACAGCTACCCGTATACAAATCCGAGCGCAGGTGTGGTGTATTTCAAGTGGCAGTCGATCGGGTTGAACGGCAAGGTAGAGTCAGTTGCCACGAGTGACCCGACCAACATCACGGTGCAGAGCGCGGCTTATGCACCATCAAATCCATCGGGGGGACGCAATTATCCCTATAACTACGCCGTTACTTTCGCCGCAACCAACAGCTTCGCGCTGAACAACTGGGTATCTATCACCGGCTGCTCGTCTACACAGGGCTTACAGATCAATAATCTTGTTGGTCAGGTCACGTCGGTGTCATCCAGTTCTTTCACGATTGCGGATGCCTTCCTCCAGTACCCGGCAGTTGGAACCTATACCGATACCTGCACGGCGACCAGCACGAGTGTGATGTTTGCTTCTAATTCTTATGCCCGGTCAGAGCAGTTGATCAAGAATATCCAGTTTCAGCATAGCGGAATCCAGATGTTTGAGGGCTCGCGCCTGGACATCGGATCGAGATTCCTCCACGCAGAGTTTGAAACCCCATCCATGTACGGAATATACATGAGCGGAGGTATTATTAACGGGATGATTGACGACAATTCACGATTTGATTCCGCTGGGATTGACGATGTTTATATCGTCAATGGTGGAAATCTCGGTATAGCAAACGGGCAAAGTTTTACCGCAAGCACTGGAACCGGGGGGTTCATCCTCGTAGATAACGAAGGGTGTGGAGGCAGTAGTACTACAACAATTCTCAGTTTCCACAACTGGTCGTTCGAAAATGGAGGTGCCAGTCTAAACGCAGGAACTGGCATGGTCAATCTCATTCCGTGTCCCGGCGTGGCGGTTAATTTCCCTCAGCAACTAACTATAGATATGACCGGAGGCGGAACCACTGCCTCGGTTGCCTATTCGCCGCTGATCGCAGTAAATCCTCCTAACGATGCCGCAGTGGGCCTCAGTCTGGTCAATTTTCAAATGGGACTCCAAACCTCTCCCCATTTCTTTGGAATCCCTGCTCTATCGCGTGCTGACAGTTCTTCTCAGGCAAACCCTCGTATCCCTCTGCTGACTTATTCATACCAGAACGCCAGTCAGACCGTTGGCAGTTTTGAATTCTCACAGTTGTATCAAGACGCGGTGGCAGCATCGGCGTTTATGTATTCAGACACAGCCTTTGCCGCTCTACCCAATGCCACTACCTTATACGCGGGACAGATACTTGCCCCTCCAACCTACTGGAATGGAGCAAACGGCAAGCGGTACGCCCTCGATGTGGTGTACACCGCTGGAACCACAGGGACGCCCAATGCAGGAGGTACAACCTGCACAGCCCCTGGAGGAACGAACGTAATGATCTGCTCCAGCGCCACGGATTTGTCGTACGGACAGTTTATCGACATCAGCACTTCGACCAATCGTAAAATTAGTGGCATAGACGCTTCCAACGCAACGGCGGTGGTGGTGACCTCAAGTTTAGGCAACTTTGGAACCTTCACCAACGCCACTCTCAATTTCCATACTCCTGTTCTCGGGCCTGAGATTCAGTTGCACACAAAGAGCGCAGCGGCTCCAACAACGCTTGCATGGTCACAGGGAGACATCGAGCAGAACTCAGGCGCAACGGCGAACGGTGTCGCCGGATGGGTGGCCACGGCATCGGGAACAGGGACAGCAGCCAACTGGATGGGAATTCCGCTTCAGGATGCCAACGGGAATCTGCCAACAACCCAGATTGCCGCGCCGTCATCAAGTACGAATCCTGTGTGCCCAAATGGGCCGAACAACACTCTGACAACCAGCGGGTGTAGCGCGAGCACCGGAACGCCATCCGTTGCCCCAGCGTGGTTGCAGTATCTTGGCACCGGCACAGACGGGGCTTATAGCTGTGCAACCGGGACATGCCCGAAAAGTGGTGGGGTCTACAACTACACCACCTTCAATGTATCAAGCGGTGCAACGCTCAACTACTACACCGCCTACGCGGTCGTTTACGTGACAGGTGCCTGCACCATCAATGGCACAATTGGCACGGCTATAAGCGGTGGGCAGGGCGGCGGTAACGCTGGTGGCGGTGGTTCTGGAGGTGGTGGCGGCGGCGGCACAGCGGCAGGAACCGCAGGAACTGGAGTGGGACTCTATCCGGGTCTGGCTTATGGCGGCACTTATGGAGTATCCGCAGGGGGCACGGCGGGGACAAGTTCCGGCGGCACAGGTGGCAATGGTAACTCTTTGTTGAGTACCGCACCGGCATGGTATTCCATCGTAAATTCTGGAGCCAGCGCGGGTTACTACTGGACTGGCGCACCCGGCGGAGCCGGTGGTAGTTCGGGTGGGGCAGGTGGTTATGAGGGCGGCGGATTCACGCTCATCTGTGGCTCAATCACCGGCACCGGGACAATCAATATGTCAGGTCAAGCTGGCGGAAACTCGACTGCTAACAACGTAGGAGCCGGTGGCGGTGGTGGTGGTGGCCCCATCGTGCTGTCCAGTCAGGCGGCAGAGACCTACAGCCTTACGCTGACCAACAGCGGCGGTGCTGGAGGGTCATGTCTATCGTTTACCGGATGCGGAGTTGGTGGCACAGGTGGGGCAGGAGCACAAGCCAAATTCTCCGGCTGGTAAAGCGGAGACAACTGTGCAGTTGTTTATGTAAGGTAGTCGTGGCGACCTATGGCATAGGTCATTCAGTAGCTACGGCGACTGGTATGACAATCACAGCAGGAATCAGTGTCGCCGCCATTACTGTAACCATCGACTACGATTGTTCGCAGTTCTAAGTGAAGACAACTGCTTTATGGGCGGCCTTCGGGCCGCCTTTTTTTTATTTATAAATACTTACGAATGAGAATGCACGGAGCAATCCACGGCATATTTCCGGGTATAATCGTTTCAGGAAGGTACACATGCCACTTATCGCCTATGTTGGAGATATTCATGGAAGCATTTCCAGCATGTATATCTATTTGAAAGCGATGGAAGATAAATATGAAATTAAGTTGGACGCTGTTGTTCAAGTTGGTGATTGGGGCGCTTACATCAAGGAAGGCTACCAATTCAAACGTTACTGGGATGTCGAGGAAATAGCTCCAATTCTGACATATGTATGCCCCGGTAACCATGAAGATTGGGCCGTGCTGGAAGAGTGGATGGAGAAGCCAGATCAGATGAAGAACATTCACCTGATGTCAGATGGTGAGATTACTGATATTGCTGGTATTAAACATGGGGCTATATGGGGGAACTTCTCCTACAAGTCTTATAAGAATCCAGAACGGGTACTAATGGCTCGTAGACAACATAAGGATAGCCCAAAAGCCAATCATATCATGGCAGCATCCGTAAAGAACTTGATCAATGCTGGCGAGTTCGATGTGTTCATTTCCCACGATGCTGCAGCTGGATACCAACCGACCTTTAATCAACCGCATGATGATATAAAGACAGAGCTTGGGATTGAAGGGGAAAAGGCTAGTGGGTGTCATGATTTTTTGAAAATTTATGATCAATGCAAACCTAAGTTTCATTTTCATGGCCATTTTCACCGATTTACAATCATGAGGCTTAGTGAACCACGCATAACATGTTTACATGCCTTCGGATACGACCCACAAACAGCTGTAGAGATAAGGACATTCTGATGAACAAAGTAAATGAATTCACAATCACAGCTATACGTGATATAGCTACGAAACTCGAGAATAGGTTAAAAGTTAAGCCAACTATTCTCGACCAACCTTTCGAAATACGAGTACTCGATACGCATGTAAACGATGGAGTTGTTCGCAAGGTTGAAGTTGTCATCGACGGAGTTCCACATATTATTCAAAAAATATTTCCAAGGATACCGGAGTAAATCATGATTAAAGTTTCAGGGATGATGGAAACAGCTTGGATTCTAGATAATGGTTGTACGTGTGTTGGTTTTCTTGGTAAGGGACATATTGATTTTGTTCCGTACACAGATATAAGAGCGGTTAGATTCTCTCGTG
>Ga0302268_1000042_pt1 | contig 71902 bp, 40 predicted proteins | sample III_Bog_E2_1_FD_194554 | JGI IMG/M metagenome (GOLD analysis project Ga0302268, IMG submission 194554) | Peat permafrost microbial communities from Stordalen Mire near Abisko, Sweden - III_Bog_E2_1 | ecosystem: Environmental > Terrestrial > Soil > Wetlands > Peat | place: Sweden: Abisko... | reverse complement strand
CCCCAACCCCAACCCCTGATGTTTTAAATGCAAATATTAATTATACGATAATGATATTTCTTATTTTTATTTATATCTTGCGCAATGGAATTTAAATATGGCAATTTAATTCGATAGCTAAATAATCAAAAACCACATTCTATTACAACCCAAAAGAAAAGTAATGCTAACTGCTCGAAATAATGTTATAATCATTTTCATTTATAATCTCCATATCAATCGAACGATTCTATTTGATTGTAGCATTGCTCTATACTATAATTTCAAAAATATATATTTAAAGTTAGATGGAAAACTCTAATTTGAGCAACACATGAATGAAATATGAATGTAAAAATGTAAAAAAAATCGGGTTGAGATGATTTGTGAACCTGTCTAATCTTTAAATCATTTTTCAATTTATAGAAAAATCTTTTAGTTTGGAGGAGTAAGAGAGAAGAGCAGCGAGTCTCAAATCAAACTAAATCAATTCATCACTTTAATCATTAAAAACATCCCTTTAATTTGCTAAAAAAATATTCAATTTGATTTTTATTGAACGTTGATCAATATTCTACCTTATATTAATAATAGAATTGAGATAAAGATGATAAGTAAAATATCTGAGGTCAAGGATTCTTGTCCCATCTTAAACCTGAAAAGACACAGTCTTCAATAAATGTTTGATCTGTTCACTCAATAAATTAAAAAGGCATTGAGATAAAATGATGAGCTTTTAGCAAAGGAAAATAATTTTGAGAAGCTTTCATAATTTTTTAAGATTAGGAATAGAATTTTAGTAACGGATGTTAAGTTATTTCAATAAATTACTTTGAGATAACTTTATGAATTCGTAAAAAGGCATCGTGAGCTAATTTAATAATTTTATGAAATCTCAGGACGACTTGCTAGATTGTTAGAAAAGTATGCTTAAGTAAGAAAAGATCTCGATATGGTCAAGGAATAAGTGGCACTTGAAGAAAGTAGAATGATAATTAGGGAGGAAACCAATAATGGTAAAGGCAAGAAGGAGAACACTGATGGCGATAATTAAGACATAAAGACATTAAAGGAAAATAATTTTGATAATTAGAAAAGGATAATCCCCAATATCGCCTAACGAAAAGTTGAAAGACCTTTGATGGCTATTGCAAAAAAAAAGAAGAAGATTTCGAAATAACACAAAAGACGGATCAAAAATGCCAGGAAGAACAGTGAAACCAATATCATGAACCAAATGTAACGGCTTTTAAAGGACAGAGTTAAATCATCAAAAATAGTCACACAAGCCTTCACTAATTTGGGCCAATCAAAAGATTAATAACATTTGGAGAAGAAATTGTTAACCTTTTATAGAGTTTTCAAAGAAATAATCAAATCCCGACCTAGATACGTCAACAAGGAGAGGCACTTTGGCCTCTTTAATCCAAAGACCTTACTAAATTAAATCCCAGAGGCTAAAACCATATTCGAGAAATAAGAATTTATCTTCATCAATGAATTCTGTTGCATTTTTCGAAGATGCAGCTTCCAGTTTCTGAGGGAAATCAGTATTGCTGCTATTCTGACTCAAAAGCGAACCAAACTGATATCAAAAGCTGAAGTTATAAAGAGGAGGAGAGAGGTTATAAAAGCCTTCCCTCAAACTACAGCTAAAAGCATTGGATCTAAACCGAGAAGATGCGAATAACCCATATTATATCGACATCGATAAATATTCGATACCGATACTTGATATCTATTAACTTAAGATAATTCATATTTAACTAAATATCTAATAATTGGAACTGCTCTGCTCAAGAATCTATCAATGCAGAAAATAAAGATTTTATATTTTGACTAAATTATCGTCATTTTACTTATTAATAAAAATCGATAAAAATAAAGGCACAAAAATAAAATAGTTTAATTTTTCCTTCATTCAGTATCTTCATATCAATCCAGTATGTTAACCAGAGAGGGAGTCAAGCGAGGAAATTAAAACAGTTTTTAGCGGGTTTAATTTCATAGTATAAAATCCAAATCTATAAAGCCATCGAAGATCATAGAGATTTGGCTCTTTCATAGAAAAATAACGGCTGCTTGTGACCAGTAGCTTGCTGTAAAGCGTTCATGTCTTTAAGGTATTTCTCCTCCATATTTTAGAATTGACTTTGAGCTTCTCCGAGAAGGGCTTCTAATTCAATGACTCTTTCTCTCAAAATTTAATTTTCTTGAATGGCTTCGCAGAGGGCCTACCTCAACTCAATGCATTAATTGTCTGAGTTTTGATAATGATATAGTTCCCAATTGCTTGTAGATGACTGTTCGATATTTTTGGCAGCATTAAGGAGAGGACTATTCTTTGGTTGTTTTTTGCCTACCTTATTTTTAATGTCTTGAATCCTCGGATTATTTTTAGTTTGGCGGTGATGTTGTCGCATAGAATGAATGCATCGATTAATTGGTCTTATATAAAATAGTCTGCAACATGTGATCAATTTATATAATACTCACCACTTTTATATAAACATAAAGTATGTCAAAGAGGTGATCAGCATAGAAGTTGTTTTATTCAGAATCCCTTTTAATTTATTTGTATGAGAAATCATTTTTGTTTTGCAGGACATAAGTTTGTCAGTAACTTATTATTAGCTAATTTTGATATTTGTTTACAGCCAAGAAGAAATATAAAGTGGCATGGACAAAAGAAATATATAGTTTGTCGAAAGGTATAAAGATTTAACCATTGAACAGCTAAAGAATATGAATTATCAAGGACAAGGACAGGTACAGCCAAACCAACCCATTTGGAACAGTCATTTGAATGTGTGCGGATAACGCATCATTGATGATTTGTAAGCAAATCGTTTGTAAAAGAAGTAGCTTGCATAGCTGACGATTAGCAAGGAAAAGTATAATATTCTCAAGCGATTCCAATAAAAATAAAATTGTAGGAAAAAATGAGCTATCCATTCTGCGTCTTATTGATTAGCAATCCATCAATATAAAAACCATTTTAGCTATTAAGTTAATACACAAATAAGGAATTAATAAAGTGGGATGAAATCAAAAGAGCTTTTAATTTAGATGCAATAATGCTCCTAATTTTGATGATTCGTTTCGGAAATTTAGAGGATGACGAGTGCTGAAAGGTTTTTTATACCCACTAAGAATTAACCGAATTTTTTAGCTATTGTTATGAAAGTTGAGCACTCTTTTTAAGCATGCGCTCTAATTAGTTGATTCTGAAGATCCTAATTTTTGCTATATCTCTTCTCTTTCATCCATCATTTCCCTCTCACTTTATAGCTATCCAAATGATTACTCTGAGTTTGTTGCTTCTTCATTTTATTCATAATTTCGATGCAATTGATGGGGAAGGCAATCAAGATAAAGATAGTCTTCTGAACGGAAAGTGCTGAACTGCAGATCCTCATCAAAATATGAGTTGGAATGAGAAGAATCTAAGCTTTGATTATGGTAGTCGAGGATAGCATTAATCGTGCGGGAATGGTTTCGAAAGCTCAGGCACTTCATGTTATCTGAATATAATTATTTATTATAGAGAAATTAATCAGACTTGTATTTTTTAGATCTACAGCATGAGTCGCTACCATTCACTCTCCATCTCATTTTAAGGCGGATCATATCTAGGCTCAACGGGAATGGATGCGGCTTTTGGCTAACTTTTGCGAGCCATTACTTACATTTCAGCTAATTTTCGATATTATTTGCGGGCAGGTTGAAAATTATTGATGGCCTTAACTTCATTTAGTAGTTCCTGCAAGGCCTCCAACTGATCATTCAGTTCCTTATTTTCCTGCTACATAGCCCAATTTTTCTTTTGGTACTCGATCAGACTTTCCTCCAGTTTTTGAATCACTTCTTCATATTGTCTCTTGAGCTCAGCAAATTCTGAAATATAGGCATCTTTGTTAGCAGTTGTATTATGCATCTATCTATCTAGCTATTGATAATGCATCTTCTATCTTTTTAATTCAGCCTCGAGATTAGTCGTTTCAGCTTTTAATGATTTTACACGATTTTCACAATCATTAATTTGATAAATCAAACTCTGATTTTGAGCCTATAGTTTTTTGATAGTATTTTCAGCATTATCTCGCTCTTTTATAACTACTTTTTAAATTTCAAGATTCTTTTCAGCTGCATACTTCCCTTTCATTATCCTTAAGGACTCATTTTATTTGCGATACTTTTATAGCTCCACATTTTGATAATCCATCTTTTCCTAAAGTTACTCACACCTCTTTTTTGTCACTTAAAGGGCTCCTTTAATCTTTTGATAATCTTTCTCTGTATCTTGAATTTTTTCAGGCAGAGAGTACCTTTCAGCGACTTGATCTTCCAGGGCATATACTTTATCAGTTAGTGTTTCTATCTTTGATTATTGCTATTTGATTTATAAGCGTAGCATGCTGTTTTTTTACTATAGTTATAGTGCTTTTTTGCTTGATTTTTAAATTTATTCGTAACAAGTATTACGAATTGTTGCCATTTCTTCGTATATTTGATCGATCTTCTTTCTCTCGTTCATTAGCTTTTGTCTCGTTTATTATACAGTATCTTCAGCTATTCGCAGCTGCTATTCAGTATCTCCTAGTTTTCGATTGCTATTTGCCAATAAATCCTTGACCATTGTCAGCTAATTTTTCAGTCTTCCTCCTTCCTCTTCTCGATCTTATTTCTCAGCTTGCATAACTTCCAGCTGTTCATCATAAAATTCTTTAAGTGTCTGCATGTTCTTATTGTATTTATGGTTATTCTCATTAATGTAAAGAGTGAGCTAGGTTATGTATTTCTGCATATGTTCGATGGATGACAAATTCGCCATCGTCCGATAGCCAGCATTTGAATTGTTAGATAAATTGTGCATTTAAATATATTTATCATAATAAGTAAGTTGATCAATCAAGATACTGTGGAGCTCAAGTTTTCTCCCGATTCCTCAAAGAATTTTTTATAGCTTTTACTTCTGCTCTTGCTTCGTGATCTGTTATCAATTTCAGCTATTTTATTTAATCTGTTTTCATAGTCACTTATAATTGCCTTCAGTGATTTTATCTCTTCATCTTTTATGTATAACATCATCTCATATTTTTAATTGCTTTAAAGGGATTCAGATAATTGCTTCCTGGCCTCTTTCAGTTAGGCATGCTATTTCAACTAGAAATCAGTTTGGGCCGGCTAATCATGCAGATTATTTTTATCATGGAGTTAGTGGTATTGGGAAAGGTTAGTGTTTAAGTTATCTATTGTTTGCTATAAGAGGACTGATTTTGAAAAAAGATTTTATAGTTGAAGATTATTTTACTATTGTTGTTTTTGGAAATTAGTAGAAAGCATAAGACATAAGACTTCACATTTATTAGGTTCTATCTTTCCATTAAACTATATTAAATTTTTAGAAGAAAAGAACTCAAATAAATTCCTTATACATTTCTCTAAAATTTTGCTTTCCTCCTCTAATCTCTCACATATCTTTCTTTCCATTAATTTAGATGAACTGATATCTTCCTCTTGATCAAGATTAAATTTGACTTTGCAATTTTATTTTTGAGGTTCATCAAATGTGTTTTTAGTGACCACTTGCCTCCATTTTAAAGAATCTATCAGTGACTCTTTCTGTTTATCTTATAAGTTATTTTGCAAGCGTCTGCATTAAGTCATTTATGACTTGGATATTTATATTTTAGCAAAACTACTAGGTTAATTGAAAAATTGCATATTCTCTTTATTTTAATCATGAAAGTTATTTATAAGGAAGTTTAGTTTCGATTTCTTTTCCTCCTCTTTGCCCGTGGTTTTATTATTTAGCAATAAGACTTGCATTTTTTCATCCATTCTTTCGAGATACTGGCTAATTTTTGCCAGTCCTAACTTGGTTTTAATATCACTCACTTTCAATGCAGCTTTACTTAAGTAACGGGCTGCTACGATCATATCAAGATGCTACTCGTCGAATTATAGCTGCGTGACTAAGGGATCTTGATGCTTATTGTGACAAATATAGAATTGAGCCATAGAAGAATTTAATTAATATCAAAGAAAAAATAACCTATAAAAGTTTAAAACATATCAACTTGTACAGATAGTGACTTTACAGCCTCTTAACATCTTTGCACGGACTAGATGAAGGAGATCTTGCGCTATTTGGCAGCTACTTTCTGAAAGTGGAGATTAATTGCTCATCAGTTATATGGCATCTCGTAAAGAGTAGCCTACAAATGTGGTTAGATATAAGACCTTTATTGGTGTGGACAGCATAATATCATTACTGCAGTGAATGCACACTCTATGACCTCTCGTTAGCAATTCCTCTAAGATGGATAAGATATTTTCAGCTTAGAGGACAAATTTGGCACTGCTAAGTTCCTACACAATTAAATTCTGTAGAAAAATGTTATACTTGAGGCAAAGCTTTTTGAAATGATAGTTGGAGAAGGTATAAGTTTCATCTTTTCTAGAAATATCGAGAATAGCAGTAATATTTTTTTATACTATTTTATTAAATTGAGTAGAATTTTTTAGGTAACTGGCTAAAAAGATTTGGTTGGTCATTCTCTAAAGAAAGATGCTATCGAATGAGCTTTCATCTATGATTATAGTTGATCCATTCCATTGAAATTGCATGATGCGCCCGTCCTACTCCAAATTTTATTTTATTTTTACAATTCTGACTGGAATATCTTCATGTTTGGCTGTGTCTCCCTTTCTTATGTAGAAGTAGCTAAAAAGATTTATATCGAGACTGATATTAAAGCTGTATGCATAAAGTTCAGCCAGTTTAGGTTCATAACTAAACTCAGAATCATTCTTTATATATTCAGAAAGACAAACTTTAATTTACTAGCTAATTGGATTCATTTCTTTGATATCTATCCAAGCTCCCAATTACTATGTACTTCCGGAAACAAACAATTTCTAAGATGAATAATTATTGCTGGGTGAATGCAGACATAAAATTATGCGATGCTTGTTCCATTAAGCAACTATTTTACAAAAAAAGTACTATATTGAGAACAGGAATGGATAGTATATAAGTTAAGCTTTCTGTTAAACTGGCCAATCTACCATTCAATGTTACTTTTTTATTTTAAATTCCAGTCCGATATGATAAATTTAAATTAAGCGCATTTATGATTTTTATTGGAGATAGAGGCCTTTCCAATCCACTCATTTCCCTAAATATTAAAAAATATACCTCTCTCCACTTTAACTTAAGAGCTTTATGAGGTTACCAACTCCCTAACTAAGCTAAATTGCCACAAACATAGAGTGCTTTTCCAAAAGGCAGGTGTTTTTTTATTTTAAAGATAATTTTCCTTTAAAAAGAGTGATTTTTCATGCTATTTAAGGGTTACATAATATCCATACTATTAATTATAAAGAAAATAAAAATAAAAGTTGCCTTTTCTGATTAAAAGTAATAGTTTCAAAAGACTATCATTACTTAAATGCTTACTATTAGACAAAATACAATAAAAAAATCAACAGGGATGTTATTCTGTATATTTTAAATTCTGTTGTTGATTGCTTATTATAAATATTATACTACCCGCTTGCCGAATAGATAGGTATCAGAACTAATTATAAAATGTATATTTCCACCATTTTCGGTTGGAATACTCTTAGAATCTAAATTTACAATTGAAAATAACTCTTCATCATTATTTTTGCTTGGCAAGAGAATTAATGGATTATTTTTTAAAGAAAAAACTCATAAAAAACAGTTAATTCTTTTTCAAAGTGATATTCGCTGCTCAAATCGAGAAGGAAATTAGTTTTGTGATTAAACTCTGGACAAAGGGAGTTTGTTGAAAAATTATCACATTATATAATGTTATTATATCTAGTTTTATGGAAAAACAATTTATTTATTATTCTTAAACCAAAATCACTAGTAGATCAGAATAATCTTTAAATTATACAAAAATTATCATCCTCATCGATAAAAATATTTGAGAGTAATTCGATAAATTAGTTGCAATTTTATCATCTTTTGAGGTTGGTGTGTAATAGTGACTGATAATATTGTATTGTCTGCTTTTGATTTGGTTTAATAAAATAAAATTTTATTCATGAATTAATTAATATTAATTAATGAATTAAAATTAAATTAAATAATTAATAAACTGCTTCAAAATTAATACAATTTGAAACTTATCAATTTTAAAATAGGACAAACAGAATTATTTAATTTTTAAGGTTATTTAAATCAAATTTCCATTCACAAATGTTACGCAAACTTTTTTATCTTAGACTCAATTATTGGCTTTGCGTAATATTAACCCATAATTTGATATACTGAATAGGGTATTGGAAGAGTTACTAGCCAGAAATATCCTAAGAATGCTATTTAGATATATTTTTTGGGATTTTTCCTCACTTCAATTGCTCTTTTGACAATGTAAGAAAAAAATAAACGGTGAAGCCAAGATATTGTTTATTTCTTTTTTTTATACATTAGATAGAGGGCTAAAAACGAAATTACAGCTAAAAGTCCACACCCCCATCCCCATCCCCCTTTGTCTTTTGGAGGAGGAGGAGGAGGAGGAGGAAGAAGAAGAGGAGGAGGAAGAGGAGAGGGAGTAGGAGTAGGAGTAGGAGTACCACAATAAACATAAAGGCCTACGCCAATTATTGCAAAAGGAACCGCCGCCATAGATAAAATACTGGCTAAACCAATCTTAACACCAACACCCGCAGCAGTACCTGCTACAAATTTTATTCCCATTGCCTTTACAAATACAGGAGCAAGGGCTTTAGCTGCTGCAGGTGCTATAAGTTTAGTTGCTGCAGGAGCAGCAAATTTGGTTGCTGCTAGTTTGGCTAAGACTGCAGAGGTGAACATATTGGTGAATTATTAATATAGTTTTAGGATATCTATAATACTTTTTAAGTAATCTTTTAACTTTTATAATCATAAAGATCATATCTAAGAGATTATATATTATCTAAACACTAATTCTATCAATTCTATCAATTTATAAAACAAAGATTTGATTTTAAACTATCACATCAATCAGATTAATTATTGGGAAAAAATATCAATTTCCGTATATGGTTTAATTATGAGAACTGTCACAGTTAAATTAAAAAAATATATATTAGCCAAGTGATTCATTATAAATGCAATCATTAGACGAACTCTTTGGAAAGTATAAACTTTCGTCACTCCCGATTATATGATTTGCGATGATATCAGTTAATATATATAAGACAGATCATTTGGATATTTCCTTCAACTTTTGATACAGACTTTTTTAAGCCTAAGATAGTTTTTCAGGTATAGTTATCTTCACTGTGATTATTTAGCTGCCCTTATCAGTCGAATTTATACGATAAAAACCCTCTTTCGCCAATTTTATTTTGTCTCCATTTTGAGTTCCAGCAGGAATTTTTACCTTCTTTGTCTCACCGTAAATTGTTTCCACATTAATTTCGGTTCCTAAAATAGCATCGAGAACCGAAACTACTTTTTAAATGAGTGAATCATTACCTTATCTTCTAAAGAGTGGATGCTTTCTAACTGCGACTTTCACAATTAAGTCTGCTTCAAGATGCCCTTTTCCTTTAAACCGAAGAGTTGCTCCATTGTCTATGCCTCTCGGAAATGTAATCTCCTCCTTTGCCTTTATCATTTATACTCCTTGACCAGAACATTGTGTACATGGAGAACTAATTGTTTGACCTGAACCTCCACAAGCGTGACACTCAGCTCTCATGATCATAACACCCTGATGGAAGGTCATAAACCCTGTTCCCTGGCAAGTCTGGCATTTTTGAGGTTTTGATCCTGGCTTGGCTTTTGTTCCCTTACAAACACTGCAATTGCATCGTTTACTTATTTCAACTATCTATATTAAAAACAATTTACCTTTGTTACCCCATTGACAGATTCAGAAAATTATAGGTCTATCTTTATATTAATATCCTCAGCAAATTCACTATGTCCGCCTCTTCCTCTGCTTCTCCTATTGCCTCCCCCTCCAAAGAGGTCTTAAAAGATAGATTAAAAGTCATTCATGTTTACATTTGCGCCGCGACGAGAATTGGCCCCTCCATTGCGAAAATGATTAAAAATATCCTCTTGATTTGCTCCTTAGAAAGGATTTTACTCGGCTGAGCCAGTTTGATCGTAGTTTTTCCTTTTTTATGCATTAGACAGCACTTCGTATGCGCTTGATCATGAGTCGTGTACTTATTGGCTTCTGCAAATTTGTCCTTTGCGTTGGGACTGCTGTTTTTATCTGGATGCAACTCCTGTGCGAGTTTGTAGTAGGCCTTTTTGATGTCACTTTGGGAAGCGTCCTTACCAACACCCAGGACTTCTGGACTATTAAATCGTTGATTTACAATAGAGGTCTCGCTTGTGTTTTGTGCTCATGGTATAGGCTAGTTTGAAAAAAGTAGACGAAGCTCTAAGTAGCTTTTGCCCAAACATTTTGGTTCTTAATTAAAATATAATACGAAAAATTGTCTATAATGGAAGACTATCAAGATATTGAGTGGAAATATGTCCCAAGTAATGCAAAATTAATAAAATTAATTAATATGGTCTTTCCTGCATGCCATTATTTAATTTATCATCATTTAAAAAGCCATCAGCATCTTAATTAAAATGGTAGTTATTCAAAAGGAATAAAGATGTACGGAAATTATTGTACATCTTTCTTCAAATTATTCAATATCTCTTCCTTTTTCTTGCTTTCTCACAGTAACATTATTTTATAAAGATATAAAAAAGGTCAATAAAAAGCCGTTATCAATGATATTTGAATATTTTTTCATATCTTTATGCTTTAATCAATGCAAAAAGTAATATCAACAGTCAATCTTTTGAATGCTCACAATATTCTTACTTAAAATTTGATGACGGCTAGCGATCGTTGTAATGATTGGAATCGGTATAGTCAAATTATACTATTAGGGTTGGATCTCACGATAGTGGCAGAGTTTATTTTCGTCTTAAACTGCAGACGTCGTTGGAAATTTAACCCTAACCGCTTGCCTAAATTTGTTTACAATTTTTTTGGCTGTACTGTAGCTCATTTTTGCCTGTTTTGCAGCCTAAGAATATTTTATTAGTATACCTTCTTCATACTGTAATTTTGAAGAGTAATCAACTGCATGAGAGTAAATTTTTGATCTTCTTTAATTTTATGAAAAGCTCTCTGTTTCAGTGTCATGGACTCAGGTTCAGTTCGTAAGGATGAAAAGCTGCTGTTTTTTGGGAATTTTGGAGTGATAGATTGCTCAAAACCCTATGAAGTGAATTTTGCCATTGTTGATGTTTAATCTATTAGTATAATTAAAGGTATACAGGAGTCTATAAGTAGAATTATATCGAATCAGTTATTAGGTCATAAGTTATAACGGCGTAAATTGAATTATCCCATCTTTATATATTCTTGAATATCAATCAAAAATAGGGATTTAGAGTGATTAAATTTTTAAAAATATTTTAGGATAATGAAAGTATTGAAAGCTTTCATTTTTATAAAATAAATTTACGAGAAATATCAAATTTATTTGATATTAATGAAGAGGTATTATATATATTCAGAACAATATGCTAATCAAACAAATTTTAAATATAAGGAAATCATATACAAATTAGAGTTCACACAATTATAATTCAATGTAAAATTAGAAGTAAAACAAAGTTATCAACCTCAATATTTCGGCGCTCCATACGTATATGGTCAAAGAGGATGATTACACCTCCACTGACGAAATGAAAGTAAGCCTCATGTCGGGATAAGCAGAAATTTTGGGCATAGAATTAAAAAAACATTATCCCCTCAAGTTTAAAATGCCGTGCATTCTCTTAATCTTTACTTGGGAGGGATGTGAGGTAAAAGTAGAATGGCCTGAGGATAAAACAAATCGGAGTAGCGATTAATGGTGCGACATTACTCTCAATAATCACCTATCTGAAAGTCCAATGATCAAATACCTCAGTCTACACTATGATCTCACTATTGCTAGAAAACTCGCTCATTAATAGGTTAAAAGAGGGCCTCGATTGGCCATAGTTGGTGGATAAAACGTGGGTACCAATTTTGTCTCTCGCTTGATGCTAAACTATACAGGCAAATTGAACATGCGCCCAATTTTTGTGGATTTGGATCTTGATAATTCTATATTTCTGGATGGTGCGGTGGGTGCCGCAGCCTATCAGTATCGTGTAACTACATCTGATGACCTCTTTTAAAAATGCGATAAGATTTGCTATATTTATGGTAACCGTAAAATACGAACTAGTTCCTTCATGAAGATGGCTCGTCAATTAGTTAAATATACAAATATAAGATTAGACAATGGTAAACTTGATTTTATCCAGAAATGCAGAATCTTAAATGGAAGGGCTGTAATAATTAAATTTCCACTTTTGCCGCCGGAATTATCTTGCAATGTCCTAAGATATCTGACGAAAAAAAATATTTGAAAGAAATGCTTGCTGAACTATTAACTGCATTTGAAATTACTCACGTGGTAATTATAGATAATCCTGACATTTCAAGCTTTCTAACCAGAAATTGCCCCAATATACAAAGGTTCAACACTTCCAAGCTCTAGGGTATTGAGACCCTTTTGAAAATTCAAAAAAAGAATAAAATAAACCGTTATTTTGGTTCGGATCCCACTTAATTCATCGTGGTAAAGATTGAGTTAGTAGTTCTTTTCTAACTCATCGAGGGCGAACACAAATCTGCTTACGTGCGAAAGATTGACATTAAGACGTAGTTAGTCAACAAAACCGCAATATCAATCCTGTCAGCTAAATGTAAATTCAATATTATGCAGTAATTGCTCAATAAGATCCTGAAGAAACAGCTAAACGCATATCAGAAAGCCCTGTCCTTTACGGATGCAGAATTTATAAGATCAGCGATTAAGATGTCACTTTCTAGGTTCCACCCATTGAAAATTTCTGGTAAGAATGCAGGGGAAAACTTTGGGTGAGCATGATAGCAGAGAAGATAAACTCATGATACGAATTTTAATCCCGTTATTTTCATATTATCGACAAGACATGAGTAAGAATCTCGGTATATAATCAACACTTGGCAAGCCTTCATCGAAAGAGTTTGTCCGTATTAAGGCTAAACTAAAAGAACATGAAGCAAAGTCGAAACAATATGATTCACTTTGCTACGACATTGATGACTGCAAACATATGCACTCGATTGTGCCATATGATAAGTATAGGAAAGCATCAAAGAAGGATTGCAGGCAAAACTCTTCTCCAGCCAAGCTGATTCGCTCAAAGAGTCGAACAGCACAGAGTAATCGTAAGACAGATGAATCTAACGTGCAACGAAATATTAGTGACCTCTACTGTGAATTGATGACAATCAAATCTGAGTACAAAACCTTAAAAAGCTCATATAATGTGCTGTTAGTTTAGAAAAATTAGCTGACTGCTCGTGAACAAACAGAACGTGATACGGCTGGTATGGAAATATAGAAATGCCATAAGGAATTGGAGAAGGAAAGAAAGAACGGGAAGTTGATGCAACAGGAAATAGAGAGAATAAAGAAGGAGTGCTACAAAATATTGGAGACTTAACGTTTTAAACAAAAGAAATTAGAAGAAATTATACAGGAGAAAGGTATCGCTCAATTTATGCAGATTTAATGATTGCCTTCCTCAGAAATTAGATTGACAAAACTAAGAAAGGCGTAGAGACAACACTGCCCTCTGCGAATCAGTCTGCCTTAAGCTTTCTAAATAATCCACCCCTGTTTAACTACGATTTTTTAAAAAGCAGTTTCAATGAATCTGTATCTAGCAACGTTGTGATTGAATAGGGAAGTTTCATAAGTAAATCAAAAGGCAAACATGATGAGGATTCTTTAAGTTTTAGTCGTGACAAATCAAAGGAGATGGACAGTATTCACAGCCTCCTGACTAGCAACGATCTTGCAAATGGTAATTTCACTAAAAAAGATTTAGTCATCTTGCAATCACATTAATAAAAGAGGTATTTGTATATTAATTAAGTGAGCCTTCATAGTGCTTAACCTTTTAGCAAAGGGAGGATTAATAAAATGTCTTTGGTCATTAATCAAAAAAATAGGAAAAGGACAGCAGATTAAAAGAGGAGAAGAGAAAAGGACCACCCAATATGTCAAAGCAGTTCGTTAATAAGCAGAAAGGGAGTCGTCAAAATTCAACCCGCTTGGTAATTATGACTGATGAAAATATTGATATTAATACGTGCGAATCGTCAGTAGGCACAAAAAAGAATACAACTTATAGAGCCCCTTCCAGATTTCATAAAAAAACACCCACAAAAAGAAATAAGCCATGAGTTATGCTCAAATTATAATGATCTATTGATATTTGCATCACACTTTTTTTGTTTTCTGCAGATCTGCCAGAACAGATTCAGTTTTTTGTTGAAGTTCCAGTAGGTATGGATGAATAGCTTTAAAGATAACAGTAGCTCCATTGTTGGCGCGTGGATAGAATAGCCAAATGTATAAAAGGAATTTTAAAGCGTAAAAGCCTGGCACAAACTTCAGTATGAACCACAGATTCTCATCCACAGTTGTTATCAATCCAAATACTATCCAGTATGTTAGCCAAATCTTTTTTTGTTCTTAATTGTTACGATTGATAGCCTGTGTAGAGAATCAAATACTTTGAAGGACATGTATGCAGGATAGATCATGCCAAACAAGGTGGTAAGGATACTAGCGGCGATTTATAAGAGTGCCAATGCAATGATAATCAATATTACCAAGATAAAGATGTAGGAGGGACGAATACCGATTGATTTGTGAAGAGTCGATAGTATGGGGAATTCCTCAAGATCTTTGTCCAGATTAGCAGTAAGAGAATTAATCACAGAGATGAAATCGGTCATTTCGAAATGAGTAATGATGGATATAATACAAAAGCACTTTGATAGATCAAGAATTTAATTTAAAAATTAGTATGTCCTAAACCAATTAATAGTAGTTTGACATTAATCTTCATTTAAATAGTTAAAGTGAAACTTAAATAATCAAATAATCAAATGGACCAGCTCAATTAAGTGGTAAAGTTTATTCTCTATCGTTGTCGCGAGAACAACACCCCTATAACTGAAATCATGGCCAACTTCATAGCGCAAACTATTTACAATACACGTTTCTCCACCCTTATTCAGGAACTGAGAAGTTCTATCTCTAAGATAAACTGTCAGAATCAGAAATGCGCGAATTGAAGGAAGCAGCCATTAAGAAAATCTTCTCAAAGGATTCACTAGAAATGAAGATCATCACGATGCAAATTAGTACCTAATATCTCATATAGACTATGATACTGAGTTCCTCGAGGGTGAGTTAAAGAAACAGACGGAAACCCAAAACTAAGCTATTTCTTCAGGAGAGCGTACTGATGAGGTAATCAATCATTAGGTCAAAAACGCTAAAGATTTTGAAGGACTGAGCCAGCTTTACAAAAAAATATACAACTACCTACTCTTCAAAAATAAAGCTATCACTGATAATAGCAAAACTGAGGAAAATCAAGGCAAGATAGAAAAATAGGTAGCTGCAGCCTTGGAAAGTGTGATACCTCGAGCTGCTTTAGCACCTTTCGTCACTTTAAGCTCAAGTGAGAAGCTCCTTCAGCTCGTGGAGCTCTCAAATCTTGTTATCGGCATTCGTTTGTTTAACCAAGAGATCGGAAAGGGTGGTTCTGGGCTGTTAAAAGTGAGTGACCTCCTCAATAACGAGGCTAGTGCCATAAAAGCTGAAATTTTCCGTGAAGTATAAGACATCACCGAGCAGTGTTAAAAATATGGTCAGATATTCAAAGTTTATCAGAAGGGGAAAATTGATCTGCAACCAAATGAATTTAAGAGACTGAAGAATGAACTCACCTTTGTTCGGCAATATAAGTCCTTTCTGATGAATCTGGCATAAGAAATATAATCCTCAGAAGGTGCATTTGAAAGCAACTCTTTAAAATATAATAAGGAGATAGAGGACCTTCGCCAACTTCTGGGATCTAAATCTAGTGCTCCCAAGGAACAAGTTTATCCAAAATTCGCTATAATCGCCCAATCTTATGTCTTAATTTTTGAGGAAAGAAAATACTTTGAGGACAAAGTTAAGTTTTATAATCTCTTAAAGGAATTTCGAAAATCATTTCCTCTAAGTCTTTCCCAAAAGTTTTACTAAAAAATTGTTGATCTTTTAGGAAATATTGCTCCATAAAACATAGATCTTATTGAAGAAGATCCAAACACTGGAATATAAATATTTATGCAAGCCAACTCTCCAGATTTCATGCAGAAAGACTGTGACTACTTGGGTTTTTGCATATGGTCTCTAGTAAAGCACAATGGGTATAATATTAGATTAATTTAGTCTTCTCATTCCAGGTGAACCTGGATTAGGAGTTTACAAATACAAAGATAAGAATTGTGTTTTCAGTTCAGTAGAGGGAATTCTCTAGTTTATGAGAGAACCCTAAATCTTTATTCTGGGAGTTATAGAGCAATGCAGAAAGAACCCCGAACTTATTTATTTCTTGAGGCTAGAAGATTCTTTTAAAAATGTAAATACAATCCTATTTAGGTAAAACTAAGTTTAGTAAATCAAGCTGTTGAAGGCGGAATAAAAAACAAGCTCATGGTCGATAAGGGTATCGAGACACCTATACACTTTGTCTAAAAGAATATCGATCCCAATTACTGCTGGAATTAGTGGGAGCTCAGAAAAAAAGCGATTCAGATGGCCAATATTCGAAAAACTCAAACGGTTGGATATCAGACCATACTTTCGAACTTCAGAGTGGATAGTGATACTCAAACCTATCTCAAGAAAGATGCCTAAACTAATACTATAAAGAATGCTGGAACCCAGTATAAGGCTGAGAAGCACTCTATTGGTATTTGATCTCATTCAATTATTCATATATTAGAATAAGTATGAAATAAGTTGATCGTAGCAAGCCACAACGTTCGTATTCTAGGCATATCGAAAGAAATTCAGTATATATTGTATAACAGTAGACCAAAGAGACGAAGAACCATATTCAATAGAAAGCTCTCATGAATATTTCTACAGTAGATCTAAAAAATATTATTGCACAACAACAAAAATAATTGCAGTAAAAACAGTAACAAGAGAAGAATGCTAATAAAATGTATCATATTGACAACTTCAAATTGATGAATAGCAAAGCCCGAGTGATTGAGGCACAAAAGATATATGAAAATATGAGAATTAAATTCACAAAAAGACTTATTGCTTTATGTACTGGATATATTCAATACTCAGACGAAGGAAATTAAGAAAGTTCAATCTTCTATAACGAGAATGGACTCAGCCCTTTCGATATTATGCTACTTAAGTTAGCCAAAAATGATTGTTCCTACGAAGCTATGTAATTTAAATCTTATGTAGTTGCATGATCTGCTTTATGAGTATCGAGGCCAAAAGTCCCATTATCTTTTTACCCTGCAGTCACTTCTTACATCGTGATTGTGCTATTCAGCATTTACTCTATTCTAGAGAATGCCCAAGTTGTAACGAATAAATTGATTTAATTCAACTGAGGAAATAAAATCTTAATAAGATGGAGTCATTTGAAAAGATATTCTCAAAGTGATTCAAATGGCAATCTTATTATTAAAATATTTAAAAAAAAAAAAATTTTTAAGATTTGGATAAAAATTCAGATCAGTTGCTCATAAATGGATGATTAACTTTGCACCTTGGCCTCGATTGATGAAATTAAAGAATTGGACAGCTCATTTTTAAAAATAATTGAAGGATTTTGGCTTTAATTTACTGCCAATCTGTTGTTTTTTTGCACTTTTGTATGTGATTTCTTCTATCTTTTCATGTTTTTGCTAGGTTTTTGCTTTTTTATTTGTTTTTTACTTGAACTCTTGCAAATCTTCTCTTTTTTTGATAATTTTTAATTTGAAGCAAAATCCATATTTTATTTTTGCTCAATGGATACTTTTTTAACTGCCTACTAATGCAAATTCTCTTATATTTTTCCTCTTTCAATCATCATTTCCTCTGGCAAGTCATTGATTATTTGATCTTCATGTTTCTAATTTGCTAACGAATTGTTTGTAAACTGTTATCTTTACTGCACTGCTTGTACAGAGGCCCTTAGCTGCTGAAACCCCTCAATCTACAATAATCTTTCAAATATTTCACCTAAATTAATCTCTTATTACTCTATTAAAGATTGTAAAGAATATATTCTAGCTCAGCCTTCACGCTCCTTTTTGCGCAGCCACATGATCGTGTGTTAATAAGTTTTTTTAACCAATCAACAGTTGCGTAGTTGACTGCCTCGGCTATATTAAAACCACAATTGAATCCACAGTGATAAGCTCCACCAAATACAAGCATAATTTCTCCTGGGTTATGGACAACCCTCGAAATTTTGATTTATTTCTTTTTTTCAATAAGAACCTTTGGATTAATAAGAAATGTCTTATGACGCAGGAATTACTTGCATTGATGATACTGATTTTTGTAATGGTCTCGAGCCTCATCTTCTAGAAGATAGCTGTCAGATTAGGCAATTGAGTACCATACTTTAGGAGCACCTTCATGGATATAGTTGATTGCTGATAAATCTAGATCTTCTTTATGCCAGCTGAAAAAAGCCTTCCAGGTCCCAATATAGCAATAAGGTTCATTAACTCCTCGAACTCTTTCGGCAAAGGCGTATTTAAGAAGAGAATCAAGGCAATTAAAATTCCAATCTTTTGCAGTGGCATCCATCAAGGTTCCAGTAAGGTCAGCTCCGTAGATAGGAGGAGAATATGTGATAGTTTTCCAAAACTAAATAACAAAAAAAGTACTAAATGTTATTTTTGTTCCACAGTCTTGTTCTCTACTTTGCTGCTTTCTTATAAGGAGTATTTTTTGTAAGCTTTGAAGCTCATCTTGGGCTGTACGATATTCTTGACTTCAAAATATCCCCCTAACCCTTGAACATTCTGTTAGATTGCGTTTTTGACGATAAGATGCTCTAGCTTTTGCTAATAATCGACTGATTGAGCTTTCCAGGTGGATGGAGGGACAACCTGAGTGACTAAGATGTTACTTTAACCATTCCGTAGTCTTTTTTGTAGATCTAATCCAAAAAATGCACATATTAGCTAAAATGACTAAACTCCTCTTCCGTTGGATAAAGAACAGGGCAACTTTGCATTTCCATTTTTTAAATATAGAAAGTACAATTACTGGATAATGATATATAAACATCAAAATTATAAAAGATGATATCCCTCAATGATGAAAGAAAATATTAACTCAATGACCATAAAGGACGATGTATTATTCAATCAAAGGTATTTTTACACTCTAGTATTACAATTAAAGATTTGTAGCTTATTAAAAAGAAAATAACGATTCCCAGGATTAAATCTCAAAGTTATTATTTTCAGCAGAGAAATTAGGACTCAATTGATGATTACAATTATTTTTATTACATTTTTGTTTTTTTCAGTTCAAAGTAACGAAAGGACTTTTCCATTTTTATTTTTGAAAAATAAGCTAACTGTTATATATAGCATGACAATCTAACTTATTTATTCGTTAATTTACGATTAGAAAAACAATGGGAAATCTGATGCCAAACAACGATATTGTGATTGACGTGCTTCCCCCCTCCTCCAAGCTATTCAACTTTCACAGCGATGGACTGTTGCAAGCGAGCTATCAGACGCTTACTTGTCCATCTTACATTCATCTGGGGGACAACCACTTACTACAATATTCTCAGCGAAGTAAATATAGTGAGAGGCAATACTAAATTAATATGAAAGAAGAGTTTGGACATCCCACTCTCTAGCTAAAGAAGATTTCTGAAAACAGTCATGAGATATGGAAATCTCTAGCTGTTGATGAGCAAGTCGAACTTAAAGAGGGTGATAACATTAAGCTGGCAGACATCGAATTCACAGTCAAAAAAATATGCCGTAACTACGGTGATTTGGAGGGTTTGCATGATAATCTTAACACTACTCTTTCAGAAGTGGATATAAATGAAAACCTTAATCTCGGCAATTCTATCAGACGGGGAGCAAACTCAAGGAACCTTAAAAGAAGCAAATATATCGAAAGAAGCATGTGTAAAAATTAATCAGTTTCAAGTCTCGGTGGGGATGACAATTCATAATTTTGCAGAGTCTGCTTCTGCAGATAGTCAACTGAGAAGAACCCTCTGCTGAGTATATGTAAATGTTCAGGTACGATAAAAAATATCCATTATGGTTGCCTCAAAGCTTGGATTACATCACGTTCCAAAACCAGAGCTGGCTAAAATTATGAATACTTTGAGTACGATCTGAGTTGTGATTTATGCAAGTTTAAGATTGACAAGGTGATAGTTCATAAAGACAGGAAATTCGTGGTCTACAGTGAAACGTTTATGCATCCACCCTATGTTGTACTGGCTTATCGTAATGAAAGCAACAAGGTCAAGGAATTTGTGATCAATTTTTACAATAGAAGAGAAGTTAATTTGGGTAGAGGACGTTGCGATGTTATTTTGCCGGAGAGATTAATCGCTATGGAGCACTGTGAATTTATATATGAAGATGGGAGACTGTTTTTAAAAAACTACGACCCAGCCTATGGCACTCTGGTATAACTGAAATAAAGTTGTTATTTCACCTCTTAAAACGAGTTATAACTAATGATCAGCAATCATCTAATCAGAATAAAGAACAGCAGCCCATCAAGTTGTTGTACATAAAATTTAGTCCAGCTAAAAATCATCAGTTCGGATTGAAGTGATCTTCATACTTTATCAGTGTTATTATACCTTAAATTATACATAACCAACAAAATAAGTAATTAGAATGAATGCTTTATTTAATGAATTAAAGATGAGATTCACTTAACTTTGAATGTAAGATATTTTTTGCGAAGATCGCTGGAATCGCTTCCTTTCCATCTCTTGAGCAACTCGGGGTTTTTGCCAAGCAGGTCATCTTATTCTTGAGTCCATTCAACACTGTGGTCACCTGACAACAGATTATGAAGAGAGGTTAGATCGCCAGACACAGAGTCCAACTTATGAAGCAATGATGGCACAGTTGTATTGTACTATCTGGCAAGCACACTGACGATAGTTGCCATTTCGGGCAAGGTGAGAGGATCGTTGCTGATATTTTGACTTTCTGCTTCCATTCTAATTTAATTATAGCGGGCGGGCATATACCATTTAAATTAATAATTGGCATGCGATCCTGCTCTGGATATAACCCAAAGATCACTGATTAAATATTGATGCCGATTTATATTAACTAGCAAGATAGATTACCCTTTTAAAATTAGCGCTATTTTTATGAGCATTATGCTATAACTATGCAAATTAAGTCAATCATAGGAAATGAAATTATTCCCCACTGAGTTTGAAGATGATACTTTCTATCAGATGACTCATGAAATGGGCGTACTCATCACCGCCATCTGTCACCGTTTGACAACCCGAATTGACCTTTGCCATGTGTCTCTCTTCATCTTTCACGCATATGCAAAAATAGTGTCTTATCACCATTTTGATCGTTTTCTTTTTAGCTGTGCTTCTATACTGATTGCGACTAAACTAACCTAAAATGGCAAGTATCCGATTGATATCATCAAAGCCATGCGCCAGATCTTAAGATAAAAGAAGAAAATATAGGGATTGGAATAAGATCCACCAGAAAAATTGAATCTTTTACTGACAAAAATGATTGAAGCTGAAATTAAAATCTTGATCAACATTGGATTTGATTTAGACATCGAAGTTGCTCTCTATTGGCTGAGGTAGTGGTCCAACAAGATCCAAGACAATCATTTAATTAAAAAAATGGAGGATCAATTGACTCTTTTATACCAAACAAATGTTGTTATTTACTACCCACCAATAGATTTAGCGATTGCTTCTTTGTTGATGGCGCTTAAAAATGAAGAAATACCATTATAAATATGCAATTGGGAGAAGTAATTTAAGGAGTTCGTGAGGGAGTCCTCCATAATGGTACCCGAAATACTCCAAGAATATACTTATCGTAAGCGTCATCTCTACCAGAAGTGATAAATAAATCATATGTATTTTTTTAATAGTGAATTAGAAACGATGTTTATACAGGATAATAATCAATCCTTTCGTAGTTGCCTAGCGATCACCATTACCGCAAGTAGCATAAGGATAAAGGTAATCATTGATACTATCTTTGAATCTTGACTTGAACCATTAAAGATGAGAGCAAAACCACGATCGTTGAAAGGATCTTCAGGGATAACCACACTGAATGAATCATTTAAACAGCTAAGAACTATTAAATCAGAAGGATGAAGAATGACCTTCGTATAGTTATTTGTAGAAGGTTATGGATATCTAAAGTGGATAGGATAATCCATACTATACTTTCCTACTCCCACCTCTGTCATCTTGTCCATGCCGAGACTATACCGATAGTAATATTGCTTGGAGAAATGCTAAGGTTTTTCAACGTTAATGACCTAATAATGCTAAACAGATCGTAATTGGTCAACGTCTATATAGCTGCTTTCTGGTAGTATTTCTTCGATACTAATTTAGCAAAAGCGAGAATCGACATTCATATTAGTTTATGGGGTGAGTTAGAGTGTAAAATTAATTTTTTGATGAAGTCCCTTTCCAATAAGTTTTCTTGTGGCTACATTTTTGACTGAGGATCCAGTCTTTTAGGTTATTAATTAATATTTGATTGTGTATTGCTCCTCATCAATATTTATCCTTTAAATGTGGGTAAACACATAGTCAATATCTAAACTTTATAGAGACCATTTTTTAAATTATTAGTTTAAATTGAGAGTGAGAGTGTAGCTTTATTCAAAAGGAAGAGGAATTTAGAGATGAGAAGACTTCAAAAAGGTTAATAGAATTTCTTAGAAAACTATTAACTTTTATGGAGAATATTTGTAATGCAGTTTATTCTTGAAGTAACGGTAACCCAAAAATGTTGTCGTTTACTGCAACACATAAGCCCGCTTTAAATCAATTAGCTACAGCCATGATGGTAAAGACTTTTCTGAAGACGATTAGAGCTGACAATTTGTTCTAAGATCCAGTACATCTTCATTGTTGTTGATAATCAGTTTGCAACCACTTTAGGAATGCTTATTTGAGATGTGAACAGCTGTAACATTGATGGTTTGGGCGATAACCGCGAGTGTAAGTAGAGTGGCCAAGTGATAAAACAATTTCATGATAAATTATTATAAATTAATCAACAATGATGAAAACCATCATTCAGCTCGGAAAATATCTATCCTTCAATCTTGAATAAACCTCGTCCACCAAAGTTAATAGCCATTGTTTTGGTTTTACCATTTTATGCACCAACAGTCGTAAGCGTTGCTCAATTTCTTCTTTAGCTAAATAGCGCTTTATCAGTTAATAACTTAATATCTTTTCAGTCTATACGCTGATTGACAACTTATTCTCAGCAAACCATTTTCGAACTACATTATTCATATCCATCTGTATGAATATACCCACCGCATTTTCCTTCATTGGCGATGAAAATAAACGCTTGGGGCTCAGTGTTTTCTGAACTATTGTAGGGGGATTTCCCGATTTCCATGTTGAATTATTGAATATCTTCATGCGCGAACTTACTATTGGAGTACTGACGTAATCAAAATCCACAGAATTACTTTTTTTATTTTTTTTGTTAGTTTACACTAATTTTTTATCTTATGGAGAGGCAAAAATATTCCGATACACGTCATTTCTTTTGGATTTGACTGCCTTTTAGGTTTGAGGAGTAAAAATATTAATTTTTTAAAACTTACCGATATCATCCTAAATTTTGATGTATTCTTATTTTTGGAGAGAGGGATGCTAATCAAATATCTTCTTGCGAGGAGTGCTTGAATTAAAATTAGATTTTATGCTGCCTCCCTTCCACTATTTGAGTTTTTTGAGCTCTCTCTCGATCGATTGACCAACACTCTTCATATATTCGGCTTTTAGTCTTCCTTCTTGCAAATATTCTTCCCTGGGCTATAGATGAGTCTAAATTAAAATTATAGTTACTTTATCCTCTTCGTGTAGATATTTTTAATGGAGTGATCTGGCAGGACTGAAATTAACTTTACTGGCCATCGCTTCTAGTTAAGTTTACTATTTATGTAACTTCATCTTGCTCACAACGCAAAATTTACATGTTTTTTCAGGTTTTTGTATCTATGTTCTGTAAGAGTGCTATAGCTTCTATGACTCTTATGCCTTCAGCTTTTGTTAATAGTTGTGAGTTGATAAAGCATTGTACTAGTCAAAAATTTACTAAATTTCCTTTTCTTCAACCCGTCTCTATTTTTTAGAAAAATAAGGAGATTCACTATATTTCTGCCTTTCGAGGCTGTGAAGCTCCAGATTTCTAATCAACTATTCCTTCTGCTCAGTGATAGGACTTCCTAGAAACTTGGGATTGCTACATTTTCTCTTCATTGCCTCTGGTTCTGCATAGTTAGCATAATTTCTCTAAGATACTTGAGATTATTTTTGATTGATTAGTTAGCATGGGCTATCTTCAATCTCCATCTTCCCACTTTGCTCTTTAGTATATGTCTAGATGCGACTATTGTTAGATTTTAACTCTTAATTTTATCGATTTAATGGTTGATCCCAAGTATTAAATCGATCGATGATGGATTCATTATTGGATTTTTTATTGTCATCTTTTGTTACAAAATTACAATCTTGTTCGATTTCATAAAATTAATATGTGTCACCCTGCTGCGGATCGGCCTGTGTGCTGGTATTTAAATCTTTAAACATACAGGGATTGAATAGCCGATACTCTCCTTCTTTCAGAGACGAAAATGAATCCTCATGCTCCAGCTAGCTGTTCATTGATGCTATTAATAAAAATTATTAAGCTAATAAAAGGAGAATAATCCTAAGATCAATCAGAGAATAAACAATTCTCAACATACTAATGAATAACAGTAATTTTGCAAAAAATAAAAATATCTGCTAACTTTATTACTTTTTACTTTGATTGATCAACTATCTATTTATTTGTCCTTCAATATTCTATATCATATAATTATTTTAAAAAATAGAAAATGAGCCTTTCCAAACACAAACGCAGCAATTCCAAACAATTGCCTTTAGAAAAAGACAAGCTTGATGATAGCAACGTTATCTAATAACATGTACGCCGCATTGATGGGTAAGAACTAGTCAGAAAATACACTAAGTGCGGATTGTTGGGAAAGGGAGGTTTTGCCAATTGCTACATCACTGAAAATATGGAAACCAAACGTCGTTCAGCAACAAAAATAGTGCTAAAAGAAGATCTTAAGACGCACAGAACTCGCCTAAGACTGGCCAACTAAATCCGTCTTCATAAGACCCTACATCATCCCAATGTGGTTGAGTTTTAACATTGTTTCGAAGACAAAGATAATGTGTATATCTTTTTGTAGCTTTGCTCTAACCAGTCTTTGAACGAACTAATCCACGTGAGAACTAATTTCATAACCCCTGAGATTCAATCATTCATGTATGGTATTGTCAGTGGCGTAAAATATATTCATTCTCAACGTATCATCCACCGCGATCTAAAATTAGGAAATATTTTTATTGATGGGAAATTCAATGTTAAAATTGGAGATTTCGGACTTGCAACCAAACTGTAGTTCAAAAAATAATGTAAGCGCACAGTTTGTGGAACACCCAATTATATCGCTCCTTAAGTTCTTGAGGGCAAAGGATATCACTTTTAAGTGGATATTTGGAGCATTGGAGTTATTCTCTACACCTTTTACTATGGTGTACCTCCATTTGAAACTGAAGATGCCAATGCTACTTATCAAAGGATCAGATAATGTAACTATATAATTCCCAAGACTATGACTGTGCCTAATGAAGCTGTGACTTTAATCACTCGCCTACTTCTTAGAAATCCGGCAGATCGTCCGACTCTTGATTAAATTCTTTCCAGTGATTTTATGCAACTCGGTCAAGGAATTTTAAAAGAATTACCTTCTGTTTGCAGTCGTAAAGCTCCATCCAAAAAGGAGCTTACCTGCACTAGAACCCTCAAACCAGAAATAATTGCCAAGCCTGAAGCCGGAGCAGGTTAATCTCTTCGTGATTATGTGGTCGAATTCTAATAGGTTCTGGAGGACACTTTTTATTACCGATTAGCTAATGACCAATGCGGTATCCTTGAAAAAGATGTACAAGTTCTTTTCAAAAAAGGAGATGGACAATATTGTATTAAATCACTGACCAACAACTATTATGAGGAAGATGCAGGGGAAAGCGATCTTAAGTATTTGCTGATGGGCCGAGAAAGAAGGTTCAACTTACTAGACGACGCCTTTGTAGGAAAAAACGATAAACATGTTTTTGTGCGCAAGGTGCAAAAAATCAACGGCAATTGCAATTGCACTCTGCTGAGATTATCAAATAAGATAGTACAGTTTTTAATGGATGACAGCAACTATGTTTATATGACCAGTGGAAAATTATTGGAAATTGTCTGTAATAAGGAAAAATAGATAAACTTAACCAAACTTATGACTGCTCCAACCAGTATAAAGGGTAATCAGGAGCATCTACAGTTAATTCGCAGAGTAATTCAGGAAATATAAAATAAAAAGGATGGAAGTAAATAAAATAGACCTTGAATTTATTGCCTCATTTAAATCAGCTTTATATTGTCTTTCAATTATTTTACTTTTATGTCAAGATCATTTTATGTAATAATGATATGATTGAAGGCAATAAAATTAAGCAAACTGAGTTATTACTGACAAAAAAAAGTCAAAGGTTTGCTGACTTTGTATTTTTGTTGAGGAAGCAAAGGAAAGAACGCTTTTTGTCTTATAGCCTTGGACGTACTTAAAACGGAATGAACATTTCTCAGATCAGAAAAGCAGGGCAAATCACTTCCTCTGTAAATCTGGAAGAGTTGAGTAGACATAAACGAATCGGTTACTCAAACCCACATGTAAGTAAATGTGAGACGCGACTATACTAAAAAAATTTGGGTGATAGTGCACTCAGATACAAATACAGGATCAGTGTAGGAAATAGATCATTTTATCATCAATATTAACTTCCTTCTCATTGTTTTTTACCAACACAGCAATAGCTAGATAAACATTTAAAATAATCTCGTCTGATTTCCGAACAATCAAGAATAGCAAGCAAACCTTTGAATGGATTTTAGCGAAGGATTCAAGGATAACAATAGATTATGGATGGTAACGATAGTCAATTCATAAAGGGATATAGTGGACAAAGAATATGGGGTATAAAGACAGCAAAATATCGAAGAGAATAACAAAAATAAGAAGAATAATCATAATAAGAAACTAATGAACAATCATAAAATAGGAGAAACTCCTTTCTAAACGATAGACAAATTAAAAGTCAATATTTTGAGGCAAAGAAGACATATTTAAAAGGACGTTAATTTAACGATGTTTCCATTCAACGCAGAGAATTTCCAATAAAGCATTCATAAAAATATAATAATGGTCAAGAAAGCAGCAGGTCATTTATATATGGTTTTGATTAAATGCCATCAATTTCATAAAATCCTGAACTATTGCAGAAGAAAACAGAGCGAAAACGGTAGCCAGGTAAATTCTATAAGAAAATACCTGAAAATGAAAAGCTCAATGACCTAATGTAAGAGCAACCACTCCTAGCCAAATGGTGATTATTGGTTATCTTAGTTCACCACTGATTCAATTATTAAAAGTTTATTATATCTCTATATCATGAAACAAGATGCACTCAGTTCGGTCAACGCAGCATCGATGTTCAGTGTGAATACCAGTTTGAATCCAGCTCAAAATCATAATAACTATAATTATCTGCATTCCTTTTATTAACAGCTCTTTCCAGACAGCAAGACATACCCTTATCTTTCCAAACTATTATTTTTACACTTCATCCTCCGAGAAAACGTTCTCGTTTACTCTTCTCACCGGGCAGAAATAAAATAAGTATGGATGCAGCTCGGTAAACAAATTTCGAGTGTGTTACCGGTCTTCATTATTGATTCATTAAGCAAAATGGATTAGATTCTAAATATCATGGGGTAAAGAAAACGAGCACTCATCTTTGACTTGAGTAGCATTTCAAATCAAGGTCTTAATTATCTCCTCAATAATCCTTTGGTAGACATGAGCTGGATTGTCGTCGAATCTAAGGATAAACCACTCCGACCAGAACTCTCTGATCTGTTTCCAATTATTTTTCATTAGGATGAAGAGGAAAAATACGATGATTTATTTGGATAAAAAACTGAAATTGCCAAGAAAATAGTAGAGAAATTCAATAAGGACAAGTTCAACGATATAGTGGCTTTTAATTTTAGTCAAACCCTTTAAAGTAAAGAATAGGAAGGTTTTTTGAAGACCTACCTTCAAATTTTAAGAGAGAAGATCACAGCTCAAGGTATTACTGTTCCTCTCTCAAGATGGAAAAAAATGCTGCAGATTTTACATTTTGTGGGGCTTACTAAACAAGAAGGTGGCTTTCGAAGACTTAGCTTGAGCGATTGTCTTTTAAGCCCATAGTGTTTAGGAAGGACGTATATATAGTTATAAACAATTTGTCGATGCAATTAAGAGACACTTCTAGAAATGATTCCTTACTTTGGGATTTCAAAATGGAGTAAACAGCTAGCAACTCATTTTTGGATAGAATCAAAACAAAAACAGTATTTTTTGTCCTTAACTGAAAAGCTGAAGGGTAAAGTCAGTTTCTTTTATCCATGTAGTAAATTTCCAGAGGCAGTTCGTCTTCTTTGCGAAAATGGATCTGCATGTAACACTACATTAACTAAGATTATCGCGTGGTGGGCCATGATAAAAAGCTAATGTCAGATAAATATATAGAGATTGAACAGGGAAAAAAATATCGATTGACTCTAAAATTTCGAAGTAACAATCAAGTTGTTGTACATTTTGGAGTGGCTTGTTATGATTAGAATAAAAATTTGATTAATCCAGTTCAAGTAGCAATTTAACAACGTAGATTTGCCGATACGAGGAAACAGCCGCACGCTTGGAAAAATTATAAGGGAATAAACTTGTTTTCATTTAAGAAGATAGACCAACCCTATCAAAATGGAAAAATTCCACCAGTTTTGGCTATGAAAGATGCATTGGTGTTTATAGCGATGGCTCTTTAAATCGAATTCTACCTCTTTCCGAAGTAATTTATTCAGAAACCGATTCCTATAGTCAGTAACCAAGTGCTGGCATATATTGCAATATTGCAGAAGATGGAATTGAACTGAATGAGGCAGGCCTGAAAATATTTAAATAATTGTAAAATTCAATAGTACTGGGAAGCACAAAACTTGTTAATCATTACGAAGGTGGAACATATGCAATTAATCAAACTCACACAGGAGTGCAGCAATAATGGAAGATCATTGAAGCAAACTATCAAGGTTTTTAAAGGAACAATTCAGGACATGAGTTTTTATTGGGCACAAAGTCAGTCAGAATAGTAGTGATGGCTAATTATAATTCAGGCTATCCTAATTTTAAGATTGAATTCCCAGGAGCTGAAGTGGATTTCAAATAGATCGAATGGCAAGTAAGTGAATGATGACATATGATAGTCTTGATGATGGGATGATTATTCATATGTATATTCTTTTATTCATCAAACATTAATGTTTTTATCTTGAAACCAATTAATATCAGTAGAGTATGATATAGATTTTAGAATTAGATTAAGGAAGAAGTTTTATATCATCGATTTAATTATTATGACGCAGAAGGGAATGGATCTCAAAGTTTTACTATTTTTATGCAGGACCTTATGGAATAGCTCGAAGACGGATATGCCTATCAGGTGATGGCTCTAGAAATGTAAATCGAGGACAAGGGGAGTGATAATAGTAAGATTTAAAGCATCTCTCGTCTCCTTCAACTCTATATGGTTTATCATTATAAATGTAGATGGGTGTTGAGATATTGGAAAGCAAGGGTGATTCTCGCTACAAATACTTTAGCCTTAAAATTCAGAATTTGATGAAAAAACCTGTAATTTTACAGGAGATGTATCGAGCTTCCTCTTCTCTCCTGCAATCGTAGACTCCACAAGATGTAAAAAAGGCTCAACTTGGTGAAAGACAATAGGATTATCGTTTACAAGTATTTCTCAGTCACGAATTCGTAAACTAAAGAAAAGTCAAGTAGATTGTAGATACAGCTTAAAATAAACTTAAACGCTTATAGAGTCGAGTTCAAGGATCAATGATAAGTCAGGATAAGTAATTGGATGAACGCATAAGAAGGAGAAAGATGCGTTCGGATGCAGGTAGCATTGAGAAGTTTAAAGTAGTCCGGGGACAAGTAGTGGAATGCAACCTTATAAATCAAAAGATGGATGATTTCTTTGATCCCTGGGATCTGAAGTTAAAGACGAAGCAACTGGACATAAACGCAAATAGAGAGAATAAAAGACCCAATTGAATTATTTATTACTATAATCATTTATCAAGATGCTTTATATTGCGACGATGACGGTACTACTTCATGTCCGATTCCTCTGGTTTTTTGGGAGGTGGTTCGGTGGAGTGATGCTGAATCAATTTTTTAAGTTATTTTATCCTGATTTCATTAAGCTTTAACTATTTTTATTTTTCCCTAATCATGAGTTCTTTCTTTTATTCGTCAAGCTTTTTTGAACTCAGCTAGTTCTCAATGGTCTGAATCTTATCATACCAAGTACGTTCAGTATCTTTTTTCATGACCTAAAGAGAAGAGAGTTGCTCTTCAAGCTACTGAATCATCTCCATTGTGACTGGATTTGAATTAAGATTGACTCCTTTTTTGCCCTTTTCCTTTATTTTTGTCTCCATTTATTTAATTCTACTTTGCTTGGTTCGAAATATTTCATGGTTTTTACGCAAGACTCTTTAGTTTTCCATAAGCTTGTCAGAAAGGTGCTTACATTATTCTTTTGAGGATGAAATTTGTTTCCTCAAAGATTTAACCTTATCTTCATATTAATTGTCGTTTCTAATCAGTTTAAGAGCCTTGGTTTGCTCTCTCTTTACTCTTAACAATGATTCTTTCTCCTCTTGCAACACTTTCAGTTATTTTTGTAAATTTTTAAGTTCATCCTCCTTACCCTGAACTCCTCTGCTATCATACACTTGCTCCAGTTGCTTTTTTGTTTGCAAAATTTTATTTTTTAGACTAGTAATTTCAATAAGTTGCTTCTTAAGCTCTATCTTTTTGTTCTTAATGGATTCATCATCTTCACCCTCCTCTGAATGCATACCATACTTCTTGCCTTTCTTTTCACGTTGAGCAATTTCATCCATTTGTTTCGCCAATTCATAAATCTGAGTCTTGAGTTTGATATTCTGCTAGATCATTTTCTCTCGATTAGGGTTGTTGTCATATTTTTTCGATGGAATAAGGTTGCTTTTGTTAGCATCAATGGAAGGTTAAACAAAGTCTTATTAATAATTTTACTGTTCTGGAGTAAAATGTTGAGGCAACATTATGGGTGCTGTCTGGAGTTGAACGTCAACTGTTAGAGGATGATTTTTATCATCATCAAAGTCTTATTTATATTCTTACTATCTCGATTCTTGAAGATGTTATTGCATAAATATTAAGTTATAATTATTTTGTCTTGAGTATGAAGATTATATTAAAACGGCTAAATCAATTATCACAATCTAATTCCTACAAATTACATCATTTTATCAATTATAATCAGTTATGGTCATTCGAGTACTAAAATGTTTATAAAGTGGTGATAATTATAGTTATGATTATAAACATTGTATTTTTCTTCTAATCTTTTAAGTTTAGATATTGTAAAAAAAAGGTACTTTTATTTATTTTATAAATAATATTTTTAATTAATAATTCCAATTGATATTCCTTTCCAATAAAATACTTCAAGAATTAGAATATAAAAGGTAATGAGGATCATACTAATTTGGGCAAAGCATGATGAATGGTGTAATTACGAAGAATCGATCGATAGCATGCAAAATTTTCTTATATGTTGTTTCGTCTAATCTTCTTTCGACAGTTATTAAGAGTAAACTAAATAGATATTAAAGGTGCCACTCGTTTGCTAATTTTATTATTTCTCATATATTTTTTTATTGGAGTATAAAATAGGCAATTACTATGAGAGCAAATGAATTGGTTAAGAAGGTCTTAAAAGGAAAAAAAACAATGTGGAAAGGATGATCGAGCATGTCCAATATCAAGCTGTTTATAAATTAAATAGTCAATTTATCGGGTTAATAAATGTCCTATCTCTTCTCAATCCAAAAGACAAAGAAAATTAAATAATTATCGATATAAATAAATCTATAAATGACAGCAACTTTGGTAGTTAAAAAACATAAGATGCCCATTCAAAAAAGTAGGTTAGCTTTTAATAAACAATAATGAAATTGATAATAATGAAAAGTATTATATTATTGGTAACTCAATAGATAGATAAGTAAATTTTATGATCATCTACTAGTTCGCTTTTAGAAATCTCCACTTTAAAAGTTAGTCACTCTTGAAGTAACTCCCCATTTACCACTACTGCTATTCAAAGGATTGCTGCTGCTATTATTCTTGTTTAAGGGTATTTGCAGCTTAGAGATAGCCCTTACAGTTGTATCCTTTAATCCCTGTATTTCAGCTTCGAGAGTTTTGTTGACTCTGCACACGTTATCAAGATGTCGCTGGCAAACTTTGAGGTCATCATTGAGCTGATTGTTGACATCGATAATTTCGTTGTTTTTGCCCATAATAAAATTGATCTCTGTGCTCGCTTAACTGACCTGTGCCTCCATCCTAGCAGCTTCTATTTTTTTCTGTTCTACCTGCTCGGTGAGACTTCGGCATTTTTCCTTTTCAGCTGACAGTTGCTTGACTTTCTATCGAATCTAATTTTCTATCTTCTTCTTTTCCAGTTCCTTGTTTGCAATATGAAACTAAAGTTCCTGGCAGTCCTTATCTTTGTTAGATATTTATCCGTTATTGATGGATATTACAGTGTCTAGTTCAGATATACTAGTGTCTATCTTGTTGTTTTCATCCTCCACACGAGATAGATTCTCATTAAGATTAGCCTCTTCCCGCAACAGACTACGCATATAACTTTGAGTTTTGTAACACTTTTCACTAAGTGACTATGTTTGAGTTCGAATCAGAGTGTTTTCGCGCTTGCTCTTCTCCACCTACTCTCTCACCTGAGCTATTTGGAGGCGAGTTCTCTCTTACTCCATCTTACGCACTTCATTTACACTTTTTTGCTCTTGAAACTTAATTACTATTTCAGTTGCCTAATCTGCCTTCCTGTTCTAGTAGTCCGCCAATTGTTGAGATGTAAATTTGGCCTCCTTCAAAGCCTGTGATTGAAGTCTGAGTTCATCTTGGAGATGTTATGATTGTATTCTAAGCTCATATACGCTACGAGAGGACAACTACAGTCTCTATTGATTATTGGTAACTGACCTTTCCTACATGACAAGAAAAGTACATGATCACGGAGGACGCTTTCATACTTGTTCTTAGCTCTATTGAGGTCTTCCTTGACTCTATCATATTTCTATTGATTAGGACGCAGGTTCTAAACCTCCGTCTGCAGAACTGCAATGATGCTGTTCTTTTGTTCGAGACTGGCAGAGAAGTCTTCAACTGTCCTGAGAATTCCCTTACTAGTTTTTCTATTGAGATTGGTACTCATTTTCTATATATGGAAAACAATTTAAACTAATTATAAGATTCCATTTGCACTTAGGAATTGCATCACAGAAGAAAATTTTCAACTGTTGTAGGATTATGTGATTTCAAAAAAATTACCTTAATCAAGTGCTACCTAAAAGTTCTATTTTATTGCCATTGATAAGTTACGCGAGCAGAATAATTTTATTTCTTGGATATTTGAGTAAAATATTAACTATAAGGTCATAGATATCAACATTGATTTCGATCTTTTGATCGATTTCAATATTCTAGCGATAATGGCATTAACTCATTTTATGGCTAATTTTTAAAGTTTTCTCCCCTTCTTGATAGCTTACACTTTTCCAGGAAGGTAAAATCGTTTATAAGTCAGAAATGCAGGAAAGCTGTGATCCCTCAGAAACTGGTAGCTGCATATTCGAAAAATGTAACAGAATTCATCACTGGTCATAGCTTCTGTTTTCTAAAGTATTTATTTGGCTTTAGGACTGTTGTGACTGAAAGTCATAGGAGTAAATATGTTTAGGAGGCTTTATATGCTGGAGTATTTTCTACCTTTTTACCTCCTTATGACATTAACAACAAGATAGAAGACCGATATAATCCTCTTCTCGTCCCTTGCCAATCCTAATTTAGCCACTACTTTTTTGACCACATTCTATGATACAGGGCAACTTAGCCAGGAGTAGCATTGATTAACAATATTGGATACACTATTCTTTTTGGCTGATTTGAGATTTGTTTAAGGGCATGTATTCCGAATAGTTTTTTTTTTTTTGATTGGAGTAACAGGTATTTGAACTGACCTCATGTTGATATCAGGCCTTGAAGCTTCAAGAGAAGGAGCCCATATAGCAGGAAGGTTTTGATAAATCTGGTATGAATGAATGATTGGTAGGGGCAGCTAATAAAGAATGTATGGCGGATAGTTTATAATGTTGGGGGGATATACTGAATTCAAAGGACCATTGTTGCACTAAGAAGGGTAGAAACCGTTTAGGTTTGGAAACATTCTCTCTTTCTGAACAAATATTATATATATTAAACATATTACGATTTTTACAAATCAAACTCAAGATAGGCATTTTTCCAAGGTGAAAAAGATTGTAATGATGCAAGTGGACGCCAGTGGACTGGAAATTCCCCATCCATCTTCTTTTACCTGTCTCAGCTAAAGTTTTATTCTCTAAACAAAAATAGTTTAGAGATTTTACATCTTGAACATATAAGATTAAATCTAATTTTTTTGCTTGAGGACATTTTTTGCATTCATATTTCATCCGTTTGTTGCTCAAATTAGAGTTTTCCAGCTGCATTGATCATTATTGATTCGTCGTTTAATCAATTTGTTGTCGGGGAGAATATTAAAAAAAATGAAGTCAGTCATCGATTAACCCAAGTGCATAATCGATGACAAAATATTGTGTTTGTGAATCGATGCATTGTATTTAAAGGTATAGAATTAAATCGTGATTGTTTTCCCGGAATAGTTTGTTAGATATTTTGAAATGACAAAACTCCTGAAAATCTAAAGGTGGCAATTTGAGTTGTTGCATTGCTATATTTTAGCAGAGCAACTAACTTGATGGAGGTTGGAAAATTATAGAATTACACTTTGTGTAAATTATAGAAAGTAAAAAAATCAAGTGGAATGCATATTTCACTGAGTTGCATAATCATATCGAGCAATGTGATCGTATAAAAACAATTAATAGCATCAGTAATTCTACATTTACTTTTATAACATTCTCGTAATATTATAAACATCAATCAAATTTTAAAAATTGAATTTTCCAGAGTTTTATTTTAACTATCCCTCTTTGAGAGTTTCTTTTCCTTATCTTTTAACATAGTATTATTGATACAATCCAAATAGAATGCTTATATAGAGTATTAAAATTTAGAAAACACATAGAGGGTCTGCATATGCCAAATATAATATGATTATCTCTGTTATTTCTTTTACTGTTAGATAATCTATTTTTTATAAAATGTAAACAAAATTGGTTGTTTTCTGACTTTATTACCACGACTAATGAAGATATTCGATAAATTATTCCTGCCAATATGGTTTTTTATTAATTTTAATATTTTATCAAGGTTCAAGAAAATATAATTTTTGTGCAAATATTTAGGATCATTTTCACCAAAATTAGGGTGAGTTTTAAAAAATACTGGAAACTGAAGAGTGAGGGTATGAGGAAAGATATAATTTATATTAGTTTAATCAAAAAAATAAAATCTTGAATAAAAATGATATGTATTAATCTGCACAAGCAAAGTTTTAACAACAGGCAGATGTTGCATGATTGCTCATCGTCTATTTGAATTAAGTATGCATTTTCATTTTTGGAAGCAAATTTTAATAAGAAGGAAGATAGAAATATTGATGTCAAGAACAATGATTTAGGGTGACCTCATTTCAAAGATTAGTGATGCTTGAGAATAGGCGAAATGCTGATCATTTGTTTATTGTTTGTCATCAGTTTCGGTAGAATCTGTAATCGAAATACCTCGTTGTAGGTCTTTCGCATGGAGTGATCTTCGGCCTTATTGACGCCTTTCCTTTTATAGTTACTAAAATTGGTTATGTGCTGCTGTGATTAATACCGACCCTGTAAATTACAGACAGCCAGCATTTTAAATTCATCTTTTCCAATTTTTCCCATTCGCCCCATCTGTTTCAAATATATTTGTTTGTCTATTTCTACTACATTTATCACTGGACCATTTTTTTTACCACCCAACAGCGCAGCAAATCCTGCAAAAGAAATACCACTTTTATCAGGGGAATCCTCAGATGTAATCACCACTGAAGTTGTCTACTGCTTTTATATATACTCATTTTAATCGCCAACCTAAGGTCTCATTGGTCTAATACTTGGAGATATCGATTTCTTGGTAATCTTCAAAGAATTTGTGAGGGTTTTTCTTCGGCTCATCTGTCGAGTTGTTGGCTTTTCTGAAGGATATAATATAGTATTGTCCTATTCTTTAAGATACTCGACTAGATTCGGAATTTTGGCCTTTTTGACGATTAAAAAATATAAGGCTCTGAAACATCTTTTGGTGATTTTTTCGTTTTCTGTGCCTTAAAGCATAAAGAATATTTTCCGAAAATGTGGCTCGAATCGATTAGGCGCCATTTTGATTAAGGCCATAGCCAAATTGAGTCGAATATTCTTTATTATAGAATTGTTACTGCAATATTTTTAAAATAATTTTGAGGATTAGTAATTCTGGATTACGGATTGGCTTCAATCAAGTCCAGCAGCGATTACAGTATTTCCTAAATATAAAAAACGTTACTTTACCCAATTTTCTATAAACTGCAATATCATAAAACTCTTTTGCCTCTTCATAAGGAAAAATTTTATAATTTTTTATCAAATTAAAATCCATGTTATCTTCATTACTATTGATTATCTCAGCTTAAGCTGATTTTTTGGGCTATAGGATGTTGAATTTTTGTCCATTGTTGTAACTACATTCAACAGTCCAACTATTGGGATTTTTAGTAGCGTGATACATGGCCACTCTTCCACATCCTTCTTTAGACATGTGATCTCCTTTATCTTTATAGTACATGTGCTTTTCCATGAAGTTACTTCCTTAATACTCGAAATTTTGACTATTAAGAGATAAAATTTTGGGAAAAAGACAAGCTTCTACTTGTTTGTTTAGCTAGTTTAAAGAGTTCCCATAAATGAAGTTGCCCTTTCTTGAGGCCTGAGCATGTAAATCTAGAAAGGCAAAGTATTTATCTTGTATGTGGCAGTGCATAATGATTTTTTTTATGGCATAGATAGAACTGTGCTATTTTGGAGATGGGTTTATGTAACATCGATTGAGATTTATTCCATTTATATCCACTCGAAAATGACCGCGAGCCACTCCATCAGGATTAAAGATAGGCATTATATAAAAGATAAAGTTGTCTCTTAGAGCTTCTGCTAATCTGGAAGATTCAGTTAATTCATCAATGATTCCGCACATCACATGAGAGCCTGGAACTTCCCCAGGATGAACTCTAGCCCCGATTATAACACATCTTTTCTCACCTTCAAATACTCTAGGCCTTGAGCTATTAACAAACAAAAGAGGATCCTCAAATGTTTGTTCACGTTGTGTTATTCCCTTTTTTGAACTGATTGTCAGCAACTATATCGGTCTCCCCTCAAGTGAATTTGTGATAATTCCCCTATGAAAGTATATATCATCGATATTAGCAGCTTTTGCCGTTATATCATCCAAAAATAGGCTGTTTTACAGGTTGGACCACGGTAGACAAAATGCAAAATAATGCTTTTAACTGGAAGCAAATTGATGTGTAAAAATCCACTCCATTTAATTCTCCAAAAAGACCTATATAGCCATGCAAATACCATGTTTGTAAGATTAATACTATGAGAAATGCGTTTCCATTTTTGACTGTTTTCCTCACGAAATACGGGAGCAAGTCCCTCTTCGATCAATTTAGACTGCGTTAGTTGACAAGTACTTGATTTTGCATATTCTTGATTTGAAAGTGGACTATAGTACTTTTTGGCACTCCAACAATCGAAAAATAAAACCAGACGCGGTAACTATTCTTGGGATGATCGGCAGCAAGCCAAATTGCATACTGAATAGCAGCTTGAGTACTGTAGTTGGATTGACTCGTTCAGCGTAGCTACAATTTCCACTGTCAAAGTTAGAATCGATGGTGACCTTGCCAAATTGAAAGGTCCGGTGCGAGGGGGGAAGTGGATAATTATTATTGTTCATTAATAAATAATTTTTAAGATGAGCCGGACTTAACAATGTAATAATACTGCAAATGTCATTTCTGTGTGATATTAATTTTGCAACCAATTCCCTTTTTCTCTCGAAGATATGGGCTAATAAAATATGAGATTAATTGAGGTAAAATACCGGGCTCAAGAAGAAAGCAGTCTAAATAAATAAAGGACTAAATGATTTGGCTTTAATTTTTAACTTTAAGAGATCATATATTAATTAATTCCTACAATATTTTAAATTGATTGTTTAAATACTTTGATCATTTTGTCTTCTCCACTTTAGCGTCAATGAACAAGGGAGAGTTGGCAAGGGGACCTTTGGTTCGGATAATCTTTACATCAGACCCGTCATTTTTTATAGTGCCCTCTGCGGATTTCTTTAGATACTCCAATCTGGTCAATTTTGTGAATCCCCACTTGTTGGAAACCATCAGTTTTTGACTTCCGGGGAATTTGTTCTTGGCTCTTCTGAATGCCTCCAAAGCTTTCTTGATGTCAGCCTCTTTTATTCTGACTGAGTATAGAATAGATCCAATTTTGACTCTGGCAGCCTTGCCATATGATTTTCCAAAAGCTCCTCTCATTCCAGCTTGAAGTCTATCGGCTCCAGCGCATGATAACATTTTATTGATTCTCAGCACGTGCCAAGGATGAATTCTACAACGTAAGTGAAAGTTGTCTTTGCCAACATGTTTAGTCAAATATTTGTTGCAGGCGATACGAGAGGCTTACAAAGCTTCGGAAGAAATCTGCTCGACCTCATCAGAAACAATGTGCACACTGAAGGGGAGGGCCTCCACTGAAGCTTTTTTGCAGCCTATATCGTAAATTCTGATTTTGGGATCAGGGACACCGCGGTTGTACCTTGATTTGGGATAGGGTTTTCCTCTACAGACTCTATAACAGCGAGCTGGTCTTCTGCCCATCTTATGAATTAATATAATATAAATAATATTAATCATTATTTCCACATGACCTCCCAAAGTAACGACTCCTCAGTAACGTATTCCTCTTCTAAAGATTAAAAAAACACGAGTTCCTATTTTCAGTTTAAGAAGTTTAATTAATGCATTAAACCATGCAGATCCCAAGAAAGAAATGCAGAGTGCGTCAAGCAGTGTGAACAGGTTTATGAAAAATATTTGAATAGTTACAAACCTAAATATGAAAGTAGTTAAGCTAAGATAGGAAACAATCTGGGAGTCTTTTTTGATTTGTTTTAAATGACATCGAGGGAGTTTTTTGGAATTGATACGACTGCTGCTGCGCACGAATCTGCTAGACTTGTATGATATTCTATAATTTATCTAAGGATATATCTATTTAAAAATATAGATCATTTACCGCTGCGAACTTATTCCGTAGGGCCACAATCGACGTCACTGATCAAATTTCTTAGTTTTTAGGGGCAGTAACGCATTTGCTTGTAAGACCATCTTTCATCTAAATCGTACTCACTGAGGAAGCAAATCATCAAGGCCTAGGCAGTGACAGTATGAATATCAATGAAGTAGCAGGTAACATACAAGCAGATAAAAAATATTCCCAAAAGCAAAGAGCCAGGCACTTGACCCTCTGACATAATACCAGCCGTGATCCAGAAAATAATGAGTATAACTGCTAAAGCCATCACTATTCGAGCGGCAAAGGCGTAGATGCTTATAGCTGATTCGTTCTCCCTGCAAATTCGCGAACGATAACATAAATACTGAGACTGTCTAGAAGAAGCACAAAATGAATTACCCGTGAGGTAAATATAAGCATAGACGTCACTGCGAGTAAGATCAAAGAGATTGCAAATGCAGCAATCTTCATTAGACATAAGAAAAGAAATTATCAGAGAGGGAAGATAAAAGAATCCACTCAGGAAAGCTCCTCCAACCACACTGCCAAAATTTTTAGTAAAGACCCTCTTTAGGGGCTGATGACAAACGTACTCTATATTAAAGTACCAATCGCAGGCTAGTCCAGAAATACAATAGTTGACTAATTATCTATATGATTACATAAATCACGAAAGAAGGAGAAACCCCAAATTGCCTGGATGAAGAGTAAAAAGAATAGAAAGCCATTACTGCTGCTTTGGTAATAAATAGATCCAGAAGTTAAGGCGGGGGATGAATACGAAGAAAAGGCCAGATATTCAAAAATAATTAAAACTCCAAAAAGAAATGATACAATAATGAAGATAGGAATATAGATGAAGGTCAACAGGTTGTCCTTGAGAAACTCTCCAGAAATTTATAAGAATTTAGCAGATATTTCAAGTTGTTTGTGGTGAAACACTGCATAAAATATAATCATAAGAAGTAGTATGATAGATGTTATTCCCAAGGCAATTGCCCATCCAGAAGAATTAGAAAGATGAGTTTGACTGTTAGTGAAGAAAATTAGTGCAGCTATTAGCAATAAAATTGCTGATAGAATAACTGCTGTCCAGACAGCAACTCGAGGCAAGAACTGAGCCAGCAATATCCAGATTAGGGAAAGACCGAACGAAATGCCAAATCCTATCAATGAATATTTAATCAATCGATTATAATTGTATTTTTGAGAAAGTCCAGAGCTTTACAACAGCTGCTATTTAATTGATTCATCAGTAGGAAGACAGACGGAATCATATTCAGTCGAGAGCTCATTAGGGTAGTAATTGATAGCACAATTACCAAAACATTTTGCTTGGCCATCCGATTGAGGGCAGCTGTCAACGCAAAACCTAAGTAACTCTAAAATTACCTGTTGATATTTGGTGCATTAACATTTTCAAAAAATAGATAAGGATAATTACTCGTGTTATCTTTCGCATCAACTATGCAGACATTCCCTTGAGTATCTGTAGGATAGTATGCCTTCTTGAGATTAGTTTGATTGATCATCACAATAGCCATGATGAACAAGATGAGTCCAAACAATATTCCAATAATCATGCAAACGACGTCAGTCATTTTGCGTTTTGAATCTAAGTCAGGAGATAGTACCTGCTAGGGGTAGTTATGAAGCATCGGCGATAGCCCACTGATGCATGTGAGGTGCGCGGGTGGTGGATTGATACATATTCAATAATGTGAATATTTTTTATTGACAGTGAGTTATAATTTCATTGGTAGATTAGGTTTGACACAATTTTGTTTGAGAATTATTGAATAATTGAAGTGTTATGGAAAGCAAAGTCACCTTTCTGCTGGACCGCAGCCAACCCTTCGCAGATCAGAAGGCGCAAATTCTGGATGAACTCACGCTGGCTATAAAGAACAACACGTCGCAGGTACCTATCTCATTATTTAGGGCAAAGAAGCCAACGATGCATGGCGACAATTGAAAGAGGATCATTACTTCTGGTACAACGCTGACAAAGTCCTATCTCTTTGCAAGGTGGACGAAACCAAGGTATTCATGCTGGTGCTTCTCGAAGAGGCAATTAAGGTAATTGATTGTTGATGCAGCAAAAGTGGTGGGCTTTACCATAAGAGCAGCGTACAATGCTAAAATCTTACATTGTCGATTTGATTTTAGAATATGGCGCAATGGAGGGACTCTCCAAATCAATGCATAATATTTTGTCCAAATGCAACTCAATTTTGGTCCAAATTGTCAAGTACTAGTGGAACAATAGCTGGAAATCATTCATCAACGACATCTGCGCCTCCTCCGTCAAGGACATGAATATTTGTTAAAATAACTTTTACATACTTAAAATGCTCAGTGAATAAATTTTCGACCATTCCAAGAATCAAATGACTCAACAACAGATAACTGACCTCAAGCAGCAGATGAACAATGACTTCACTACCATTTTCTAACTATGCAAAATAATCCTTTAAAACATGCACCAAGCCAAACAATCACTACTTCGCGCTTGCTTATAAACTCTCAATGCTTTTCTCAGTTGGATTCCCATGTATTATATCATTTACTCTGACTTAATCGATAAGTTGGTGATGATGTTTCCCTCAGATGTATTGCGCAATCATGCTCTTGCCTGCCTTGTATAAATTGCCAGTTTGCCCATTGATGCTGGAAATTAAGACGAGAAGCGTAAGTATCTCTTCATGCTTCAGCGTGTTACTGAGGAGCTTAACCTTTTGATTCCATTAGAAAATTAGGAAGAAAAGGTGCATCAGCTGTTAAATTCGATTAAAAAGAGAAACCGCAACATTTTTTAAATTTTGGCCAGAGGAATTGCTAACTTCTATTCTGAGTTCTTCAAGACACAACATCGATGGCTAGAGAGAGCTGTTGCCGGCAATGAAGCTGCCGTACGCATCTGCACTATGGGCTTTAGATATTTGCTGATGATGATGCGCATAGATTAAGACCAAGTGTTTAAGATTACCATTGACTTTTTTCATTATTATATCGGAGCCTATCTCGAACAACAAATAAAAGGTTAGGGTACTTTTGGAGGGATGGGATATGGCATGAAAAATGCTGCCCTAGACAGTATCTACTATCAAGACATTTTTCGATAAGTTATGAAGACTGTCTGCCTCAAAATGGCAAAGCCCGAAGAGGTTCTAATAGTCATCGATGAAGATGGTATTCCTGTTCGCGAGGAGATGGAAAACACAGAAAACAGCAGTCTTTACTAAATTGAAAAGGAGTTGGGGCAGTATCTGGTGCGCTATAACTGGCCATAGATGAAGAAGTTCATTCTTCAAGAGATTGAAAAGCAGCACAGCGCAGAGTACTTTAACTATGATACTCTCAACTCACTATCCTGGATTATCGGATCTCTTTGTGGAAGCATCCAAGACAGATAGGAAAGGTCTTTCTTTATATCAACTCTACGAAATCTCCTGCAGCTGTGTGAGGTAAAAAAAGGGAAGGACAACAAAGCAGTTATTGCCAGTTGCATTATGTATGTAGTGGGTCAATACCCTTCTTTCCTTCGCCACAACTGGACGTTTCTCAAGACAGTCATCAAGAAATTGTTTGAATTCATGAAAGAAGATTTTCCTGGTATAATGGAAATGGCTTGCAATGCATTTCTTAAAATTGCTAAAACAACTTCAGATCAATTTACCATTATTCAGCAATCGGAATCATAACCTTATATTCGTGATATCATTCGAAAAATTCCTGACCAGACTCGTAAATTAACCAGCGACACATTACAGTTTATCTTTTATGAATCAGTTGGATATCTGATCGGCTCAGAAGGAGAATCTGAAGTTCAGCTTTAACTCATAAAGGAAGCCTTGGGCATTTATCTCTTTGAATACCAGAACATGATTCAAATGGCAGGCACCAATCCTAACTTCTTGAGAGAAGAGGAAATTCCGAAGAAACTGAGCTACTTTTTGAAGATCAACGAAATGATAGCGACAGGAGTCGGATGCAGATATGCTGTCATGTTAGATCTTCTGAGTGACAGCATGAACAAATTGTATTTATACTACGCTGGTGAAGTCAACACAGCAGTGGCAACCACAGGTAAACATGTGCTCAATTTTATGACTGTCAGGTCGATGCGCTTGGTTAAAAAAGAGGTCATAAAAGTTTATACTCGTATGCTTGAAAAAGCCAATGATCTGACCTTTCAACAGGCTTCTCATCTTCTAAATAAATTTATCTTTCCTTTGGGTGAACTCCTCACTGACTTCCAACAGTGCATTCCCTAGACAAAATAGCAAGAATTTGTAGCTCTTTTTACTGTAGTTCTTGAAAAGCTTAATATGGTGCTTAATGCTGAATTTCTAAGCAAACTCATCGAGATGATCTTTACATCAAGTCTACCACTTATTACAAGCGATTTTAACTCCTTCCCAGAAATACGTGCCAACTTTTTCAGTTTCCTCAAAGCATTGGTCAAGTTCAATTTTGCCCCTCTATTTTCATTGTAGGAAGGTTATTTTAATACAATTCTTGATTGTGTAATCTGGTCTTTGCGCCACGAGCTGAGCACTTACAGCGACTTAGGTTTGGACTTATTGTAATAAATTCTAACAAATGTAAATAAGAATGGTCAAATTTCAAACATCTTCTATTCTAAGTATCACATGCGAATCCTCACTGACATTCTGGACGTCATGACAGATGGATTTCATAAATCAGGACTGGACTCACAAGCTAAAATCTTTTTTATTTTAGTGCACGTGACCACTCAGAATATTGTAATATTAATATAATATAGGCTATCGATTCGATATCATCTGAAAAACCAGGAAATCAGTCTAATTCTGAATTTCTCTATACATTTTTAGTGGAAAGACTGGCCTTAGCTTTTCCTAATGTGAATAAATCGCTAACTTCCGAAAAGGTGGCAAACTGGTTCAAGCAAACAGACTAAAGACTGTTTAAGCTTGAAATTGCAGACTATTTGGTATTAATCAATCGTTTCTGTCCTGGCGATCTCACCGAAACCCAAAAATGATATCTATCAATCACACTGCCGTGTCTGTTATTTTATAAATCCAGCACTTTTTATTCAATATTTAATCATACTGTATAAATCATTTAACTCATGCAGGCAATATAATAAGAATCAATGAACCATCAATCCGATTTATTTCCTTAGTGGAGGGAAGTCAAGAACTTACTCAAAAAGTTTTATTGTTATTGAATTTGGATCAAATCTTACTCACGCTATCCACTTTGCTAATTCTTACGCTATTGAATCTTCTTTTGTAATGATTATTTTTTTGATAATAATTCAATTTTTTTGTTGGCAAGAGTCTCCTTTTACAGCTGAGACTGGGTTAATAAAGAAGAAAGTTCGTCCATCCCTTATTCTGCCTCAAGCAATTTACGCATGCCAAAACTAACTGAGGATTGATAAAGAGTTTGATAGGCAGCAAGACTCATCTTATGCTCGTCTCGAATTCTCATTAGTAGTAATCCTCGCTCTGGACAGTTTATGGTCACTTGTCTAATAATTTCATCAAAAGTTTGACTGACTAATTCCTCTCTGATGGGACAAATGCCTTCAGTTCTCGCTTGTCGATATTACAGGGCTTTATCAAGCGTATCTTTAATTTTGAGAATGTCCTCTCTCTCAGCTTTTTGATGTGAAACGTATTGCATAAAATGTTTATTAGTTTCGTTGACTTTCCAGTCTCTGGGCAGAATCATGTTATTGAGAACATCTGAATTAGTAAGGTCATACCCTCAGGATTAGGTTTGGCATCAAGTGATTTTTGGTTACTTTTGGCCTTCTCGTACTCTTCGACATTATCACTGATTTATATTTCTGCCTCATATTTGATGAGGGAAAACGGCGCATCTGAGTGGAGTAGGGTGTACTGTTAGGATTTTCTTCGTCCTGCGACATTAAGTTATATAATTAAGTTCATGATGTGAATTCAAACTATAAACAAATGCTTAGATTAATAAATGCAGCCAATACTCATTTATTTTCCCAGAAGAAAGAAAATTTATTTTTGTAAAAGATAAAGATAATTTTTTCCCATTGGAATCAGCATAAATAATGATACTAATAAATGAGTTATTTAAAGATATTATGGCAAATTGCTTTAATTCTGAAGCCATGTAGGTCTAGTGTGCAAATTATTGATCTGGTCTTATGGCAATTAATTTTGCTATTTAATTTTGTTATAATTAATCTCCTCAACAAGAGTTATTTAAAATAATTCCAAATAGTAAAGGTTCTCATAAAGGATATGGCTAAACAGTATCGAGAATGTTATGTTTCCATACGAGATTATCAAGATAAATTATTTTCTTTCAATTTCTTCCTGATATCAGCAAAAACATTTTACAATGACATTTAGTATGATATTATTTTTTCAGTAGTTAATATTTTCTTGAATATGGTTGTAGGATTAAGCCTTTTGACATGAAAAATATGAAGAAATGTTTGTTTTCTGTGAATTCAACCAGTAAATGATTATAAATAAATTTAAAATTCTAATCAACATGAACATTCTCTCCTCCGAAGAGATGCAATAAACTGAAATTTAGCTTCTCAACGTTGCTACCCACTCGACTTATGCTTTAAAGTTACCAACTTCTGATCAACTAACATTGATACATAATTTTCACAGTAGCTTATTCCAAAAAGCAGGAGTGCAAGCACAGACTGCCATTAATAAAATGGTCCGCCTGACCAATAACGTTAGGGCTGCAAGTTTAAAAGACCCAAATACATTTTTTAGAATGTTTACTTATCACATATTAACTGTTTTATATCAGTAAAAATATCGAAGGGGTAGTTCTGCTGGATAAGAGAATAACCTCTCTATTTTGTAAACAATCAAATGCAGTCTCTATTCTAAAAATGTAGATTTTTCTCTCATTAAAAATCGTAAATTCTAAGTAAATGGTCCTCAAATAAAAGCCCTTGGTGCTCAATTTTTTAGATATATGGAAACGTTATCTTCAAAATTCAACGCTCATCGAATGAAATGTGCAGAATGGTTATTAGAAAACAATCCTCTTCTATTAAATCTTTTTGTTTTGCTATTCAGAACCATTTTAAATTCTTCACGAGTTTAAAAAGCTGAAAACTATCAACAACAAGTTGATCCTTGTGACTCGATAGTAAATTTATTGGATTTTTTTGACCTCGGTTATAGAAACTTTGGACATTTATTTCTTCAATACGAGGAAGGGTTATTTTTGTCAATCAATGAGGGAGAAATAGTTGTAGGGGAATATTTTTAAAATGAGAAGCAAAAATAAGATGAAAAATAACAATTAGAAATAAAATCGTAAATTAAAATTAATATGATTTAATCTGTACTGCTCACAGTTGATTAGAAAGAACCTTTAATCCGGATCGAAAAAATAGGAAATGATAAAGATACGAATTTGTTTAATTTTTTGCTTTAAAAAAAGAGCTAGCAAAAGCAATTTCAATCCATTTACATCAATGAAACGGATGTAAGCCCCAATGCTTCTAATCTAAAAGAAAATAAAAAATTGCAAACAAAAGCAATGAAGCTGGAGTTCTAAAAAGTATTGCTGAACGTATCAAGATATGAATAAACGTAAGACGACAAATATAAAATTCTCTAGTCACTCTAGAATCAGTCTTCTCCTTTCTTCAAAGAATAGCACAACTTTACCTCGAAAGATTTAAACAAAGCAGCTATGAGGTAATCACCAAAGTAAAAAACCATTACAGAGTTAGAGAAAAATCACCTGAATTATTTTAAATCCTTAAAATTGGTTGATACTTCTATCGAGTTAGATTCTTTTGTGAACAATGAAGGAAATTTTTCGCCCAATGGCAAAACTCAATCGAAGAACTACATTACTCACCAAAAAAACAAGTTTAAACTCTAAGAATTTTCCTCTCCCCTTTATACCCCACAAATGTTGAAGGTACATGATCGTGATACTGCTTTTAATCGAAGACCTAGTAATAATAAACTTTGCTTACATGAAGATAATTCTCACCTAGATAAATGTCAAAATAAGTTAAAAAACATAGCATTCACAAATTAATTTATTGACATGACCACTTGTGGATGTCGAAAAGTAAAAATTAATAAAAATATAATGGATCATAACGTTATTGACGTTTATTATCGACCTAAAAAAGAAAATCCATATTTAACTGCACTTTTGTCACCTAATAACTTTAATAATAAATCTGAGAAATTTCGACAAACTTAAAATTTAAGGTCTTTGACTCCGCATAGATATATTATAGATGAAGAAAATACAGTTCATACACCAAAAAAATCATTCTTAACGGCTGATGAGAAAAAGCCAACATTTTTTAAACATCTTAAAAAAAATAAAAATGAAAGCCATGAGGCAAAAATCTAATCAAATGAAGCAAATTCATTTCGTATCATTCCCCAAATCAATGATTACTCGATCAGCCTTAATTAATGGAATGATCGAAGATTTTCAGAGATGATTCCTCACCATCCTTATGCCTAATTTGGTCAACAAATGTACAGTAAATCAACGACAGAGGATGAATAGAGTAAAAAAAGGATTAAAAATCTTGGAGGAGAAAAAAATAAGATGAGTAAAAAATTGTAAAATATAACTCCATATTCAAAGCATAGCATTGGCCAACCCAACACCCCTTGGTAGACGAACTCTAATTTCCAGCAAACCTTGTCTATAAATAGTAAAACAAATAAAATAAAGAGTAATAACTGCATTGAGAGAAATTAACCTTAATCTTAGGCAAAAATGATATATCCTAACGGAATTGTTCAAAATTATATTAATTCACCAAAAAGCAACTCCAATTTTGGTTGTCACAAAAAATTAAATGATCAAAATCCATAAAAAAAGATAGCTCCTTTTATAGACCCAATTCCCACTATTATATTTACAGAACCAAAATAAATGAAAGCCGCCAACAAAAGTTAAAAGGTTATTAGCTGCTATGTAAAGCAATGATAATTTTATTAATTATTAGCTTAACAATGGACCTCAGTGATTTATTATTACAAATTAAAGAAAAATGTAGTTTGCATCAATTATGGAATAGCCTATATAATTTTATGAATAAATTGTATAGGATAAACATATTGAGAAAGAAAGAAATCAAGAAAGAATATTGACGAATGTTTGCCTTAATCTTTTCCCTTCTAGTTTTCTGAAAAATCCTGAATCTTCATCGCTGGTTTTTTGAGAGTAGACTGGTATCTTGAGAAGACTATTTCTTTTTGTATTATTGATTCTTTTTCTTAAGGATGGCTTAACATTAAATGTATTCTTTATGTTTAGACGTATAAAATTATCTCTTTGATACTGAGGAGATATATTTTCATTTTACTTTGTTTTTGCCATAATTATTAATGGTTGATCTACACTCTGTTTTTTTGTCAGTCTAATTGGAAAACCATTGAAGTTATCAGCAATATTAGTGGGTTTCATACAAAAAACTGACTGAGTGCTGATATATTTTTTGCATTGTTTAAAGGAATTGGGAATCTATTCTTCATCTAAATCCTCTAAAAAGCGTAATTATTTTTTTAATTCCTCTATTTTGTTATTTTTATTGTCGACACTGATAGATTATTTTTTTAATAAATTATTCGCTGTTTTAGGTCTGATTTGCTTACTGTTGGATTTGCATTTATTCTGGAAGATACTAGATTTGAGGGGCTGGTAGTCATTCTGATGATAATTATTTTCCATATCAGCCAAGCTCTTGACAGCATTAGCTTATATCGACTGCATGTTTATTAATTTTAATCGAATAACTAATATAATTATTAGTCTATGCCAATCACTAACATATTGTATTTAAGTTAATACTGAGTTATTAAATATACTGATGTTGTTCTGAGATAAATATCAATAATCGAATAAAGTTCTAGTAAACCTATCTCTGCGATTGGAAATAACGTGATTTCCATATACGAGCTTCAACTATTCACAAATTTATTATAAAGATAGTCCTTTTTTGTCTAATAATCGCACTTTGTATTTGATTTCATTATTAAGATCTGAAGTTGTTGTCATTAAACTAATGCAATCATTATCCTTGCGAGTTGCAATTTCAGGGCAATCCAGACATCTAATTATGCGATAAAGCACATTAAATTTCTTAGAGTTTACCTCTTCTTTTGACATTTATTTATCAAATTAGACAGAATATCTATATTTATATATTTTATAAAGATTGTAATTGATTGGAGAAAACTACCATTTTTTGAGGAAATTATGAGTTTTATGTGCTTGATTAATTTTTTTAAGTAAATACTTCAATTGCATTGGCTGTTTGTGAAAATGTCAATATAAAAAAATTAAAATTACTCTTAGAGAAAATGTAAAGTATAAGATTTTATCAGATTATTTTCTATTCAATATATTTGTTTCAATAAAAATAGTTTTAGAGAGGAAGATCGTGGATACGATAAAATAACCATCTTTGCTTTACATTTGATATTATGAAAGCCTAACTTTTTAATGACGAATCATATCTCATTATTTTATTATATCGAATGGGTTCAATATGCTTGCCAAAAGCTCCCACACTTCAGTAGAAATCAAGTGAAGAAGATATCCATTCCCGAAAAAGCATAAAATTTACAGACTAGTAAACTTCTAAAAGTTTGGAGATTGATTTTACAAGCGAAAAGCTGATCCACCTCACTGCAGACCTATTAATTCTTTTCATGGATCAGTCTATAAATATCCAAAAAAATGATCATTTCATCAAATTGCCGATGCAAGGAAGCAAACTATAATAATATGTGCTGTCTCATTTGGAGAAGACAAGAATAGTTGATGAAAAGAATGAAAGATAGTTTATTACCTTACCCATTATGATTCCGACCCTTAATTTTAAAAAAGTCGGAATCATATTTTGCGAAGCTTGGAAGGCGGATAACAGCGATAGGCCTAATCTTCAAATTCTCTTTAAAAAATATCTCTAATCATTGAAATAGCAGGAAATCGGAACAGTGATAATTACAGAATTTATCTCTTAAGTTGGTATTCCCCTACAAAAAGGTGCAAAGATATTAGTCAAATAAATAATCCACATGCCTAAAAAGCCATCGAAAATAATCTTTTGCTGCCTAACCGATGAATCGAAGCAAGTATTCATGGATGTGGTGAAAGCAAACAAAGAGTAAATTTAAAAATCGGAATATTCTAAACCTGACAGTCCGACTAAAAGTGATTATTATTGATTAATCTTTATTGATAAACAGGTTCGGTTATTGTTATTGAAAGATTTGTTTGTATCTTATATTTTCTTACAGAATCATATTTGGATTTGAATGCTACTCTGACGTGGATCCGATAATATTTTACCTATATTCATGGTTAATTCTGCTTAGAAATCATTCCTATGTAGAATGATACTTGATAATTGCATACTTTGATTGATAAGACCGAAGTCAGATAATTCGCTGACATCGATCACATCCTCACCTTGAGAGAGCTTCTATAGCATTTCACGAATATTATGTAAAGTTATATTAGTGACTAAAGTATTTTGCCGAAGATTCATTTGCACGCAGTCACTTATTTATCAATAAAATACCTAAGTATTGGCTTGACCACTGTAAAGCAAGGAGTTAATCCTCGAACAAAATTTATTCCATTCATTCGATACGCACTGCTGAGAAATCTGGCTCCCCACATTGCAGTCACAATTAATATAATTTTAATAAAGATACAATACCTTAAAGATAAATTATGCATATCAAAACTCAGGATTATTTTTTATCCTTTTTAAATTCCGGATTTGAGATAAATTTTTTGAAGTTTGTCTATTTTTTTAAGTAAGGTCCACCTTAAGATTTATTTTCGGATGGTAATTGGTTTGTTGTTTAGTGCAGGATTATTTTTTATCCTTTCCTATTTTATTTTTCACCTCCTGCTTTTGCTGAATGTAATTGTCAATTATCGTTTCTCTTTACATATTACGAACCGATTTTTCAGCTTTTTGCCGAGCTGACGTCATAAAACTGCTCAGATCAATCGTATAACTCTTAATTTTAGGTTCGCTTTTTTTTGACTTTTATTTTTTTATTTCTTGTTTGTTCTCAAGCCAAAGATTCTCTAATTAATCTTTATTCAAAAATTAATTCATCCAAGAGATGGTATTGAGAGTGCTTCCCAATTCAGCTGATTTATTGGGAATAAAACTTTCATTGAGAGTAATCATGCGTTCATTCTCTTGAATCTCCTCTTTCTTTAGCCGAAGTTCTTTGATTTTCTCCTAATTTTTTTGAATGTTTTCTTTAAATATTTTGGTTTTAAGTTACTCATCCATAATAAGTTTTCGTATTTCTGCAATTTTTTGAGTCATTTTTTAATTTTGATCCATAATCATCATTGCCAAATCAATCCTATTTTGACTATTTGTATTTTCTTGTCTATTTGCGCTTTCTTAAGTATAAGTCATTCTTTTTTCAATTGAACTATTGCTGTCATTTTCATAAAGTATTCTATCTTGGTCAGTTTTTTAAGTGGATATATGTGAGATAATGGGGGTTAACATCTCAGAATGGTCTTTGAGAATGGGCTGTTATCTTAGTTGATTGTTATTTATGTCGGATTTATGCTTAATTATCTATGAAATTTAACAAGGAGTTTGACTGTGCCGATAAAATTGATAGTTCATCTTTTTTAATTTAAATTTAAAGAACTGTTAATTACATTTTCAAAATTAACAATTAGCATCATAAAATGCTAAGGCTCTGATAAACCGTCCCTCACTTTAATTGCAGTTTATCTTGACGATATTTATATTCAAAGTAGTCTTGTGAAGGCTCACCAACAAATTTTCCTAAATATTTAAACTTGACTTGGCCTCTGAATAAATGAATAATTTGAATAATAATTTTGATTTGATTGCTGAAGAATTTCTATTGGAAAGAATATATAATAAGTAAAAAAATTTAATGTTAATTTTAGGATAATTGTTTATAGAATATGAATTCGAGTGCAATCAGTAAGCTTAAAATTAATACTACAAGAAATTGAGAATATGCTTGTTGATATGTTTTTTTCGAATGATCACTATATAATTAAATTGGATTTATCAGCATGAGTGTTAAGCCTCTGACAGTCAAACAGGCAGAGAAGTGGCTGGATAAACTCAAAGGATAAAATCCACAGTCCTACAAAGACTTTGTGAAGTTTCTACGAAAATATGAGAAGTCTGAAGACGAATATGACTGCTACATCAAAATCAGTCATACTCTTCTCGGTCATGCTGACCTCACAAAGGAGCTCAATGGTTTTATGGATGAGGGAAATAAATTCGTAATCCCGAAGCCTGATGAGGAAAAAATCAAGGAACTGATGAGTTTCGTCAAACGGAATCGACCCGAAATTTTTGACAAAATTATTAATCTGATTACTGATCTGAGCAAATCTAAAGGTGAAAATGGACAGGAAATGGGTAAACTCATCAAACCTCGCATCAAGGAGATAGTTGAGGGAGATCTATAATTGGAGCGGATAACTGAAGAGGCGCTCTAATTCCTCGGGGCAGGGGAGGAACTCATTACCCGTAAAAATTTAGAACATCTCAAGGTCACAAGACAGAGTGCTGCAGTTATTTAATAAGAAAAATAAATATCTCGTCCTCCTCCAAAATCTCAGCCAGATAGACAAGCGAATCGAAATGATGCTAAGCAACCGGCGGAAGTGAATAAAAGATAAACTAGAATCTTGATTGGTAGTTTCTCCAACGCTTCAGAATAACGAGCCATTTTCCGTCAGTTTTAAAAGATGGTGGACGAACAAACTTACCAGTATATTATCAAAGTAATTAAAATATATTTTTTCAACATTATCACGAGGAATGAAGCCTTCGATATGCTGGCCAATGTTCAAGCAGATGAACTATATATGGAGTGTATTCGTGATATTATGGATGCTAGAGAAACTGATAGAAGAAAGCATAGTGAATTTAAACCACTCAACGATATGAACTTCAATAACTACGAGAGGGCTTCGCCTAGTTATGTTTCAATTCCTCCTACTTATGCTGTCCGCAGTTCTGGAAAATCTATTGAAGTGAGAGCTATTACTAATGATAAATGGGTTTCAGTACCATATGGCTCTTAATAAAGTTAAAATTTCAGTGTAAGAAACAAGAATTCAAACTAAATAAATTTGCTAAAAGCTGAAGATTAACGCTATGAGTTTGACATATATATGAAGCGATTGGAAAAAACCATGCAATTACTGTAGCAAATTTTAGATTAAAAAACTCCGAAAGACGAAAAGAAACGAAATGAATTAATAAGTAAAGTGGTGGGTATGGGGGTATTGCAATTGATTTTAAAAAATTGCAATAAAGACCAAAAGGAATAAATTGAGTGTTTCCTTAAAGTTAATGAGCTATAAACTTGTAAATTGTTTAAGGATAAGATTTAAATGCAAATCATCTAACTGAAAGGCATCAAGGAGATTCATGCAAACAAATGTTGGAGTGAAGTGGCGATTAAAAATTTCTATAAAGCCCTCGATCTTAAAGGGTTTGAGTTTAAGAAAAATGAAAAAGATAGAATGAGAGGTAATTTCTTTATAAGCGAGCTACAGGAACGTAATAAAATTTTATAAAATGGGGGAGAAAACAAAAATACTATTTCCTTCTAAGATAAGAAGGAGTTCTTTATTATCTTAAACAGCTTCTAAAGCAGCTCGAGAACTGAAAGATGCAACACAAGGTCTTTACCTTAGATTGAAACTTTTGATCTCAAGGATGAGAAGCGGAGACATTTCTATCCTCTTATGACTCTGGCATTTTAAGATCAATAGGTTTGTCAACATTTGTATACTCTTCTTATCTTTTATCTGGATAACTCACAAATATCAGAAGCTTAAAAGATCAGAAGCAAATATTTTTTAGAACAATTTTTAGTAGAATTTCTGGGCTGGAGTTCTCCTATGAAAAAATATTTAAGCGAAAATTTTGATGAAGAGAAATTATATGCTAAAATTAGTAAAACAAATGATGAGGAAATAGACTACAAAAACTGGACAATTACTGAACCTGAAGTATCTGTTATGAATGGAACGTAAAAATCGGAGGAAGAGAAGATAAAAATGGGCTTTTTAAACGATCAAACTTCTTAATATTCATATCTCCCTGCTAAATCTGGCAATAAAATTGTATTGTATGGATCAGACCATCTCTATACTCTTTCACGATTCATCTATGCTCTCTATGAAAGATTAATAAAAATGAAATAGATAGCTGAGGATCGTGAAAAGTTAGAATTATTTTAGTTGCTGTTCTATGCCTGTATCAAGGCAAAGGAAGGCATTAAATTTTAAGAGAATCTCAATTTACTTTTTGGAAAGCATGCTTATCTCATCAGCACTCTCTATAAATTATTCGATAATCTCATTAAAAGCTTAGGACAAGCTGCAAATTGCTTGCTCATCAACTATTCGTTTAAGTTTGTTAAGGAACAATCCGAGGACCTCTATTTCGTTTTGATAAATCGCTTTTGTTTGGCCAACAATTTGACAAGCAATAAGCTATTAAGATTGACATATAATAAGGATAATAAGGTTATCTATTTCAATTATATTGATTCGTACTACAAATCATAGGAGATTGGTAAAGACGTGGCAAAAAAGCGCCTCTAAAATTCCAAAGGAATTTAGATCTACACTGTGGATAATTTTGGATTCGATGACAGCAAAAAAAGAAGAAAATTAAACGAAATGTTGATTGATAATAAACTGGAGTACACTTTTGAAGGCTCCACGATAAAAATGCTAAATCATTTGTAAAACGAAGACACTCTGTTCCTTAATTCCAAAAAGACTAACATTCAAAAGGTGCTTAAGCGAGAAGTAAAACGAGCCCACAAGCTAATGTTGAAGACAAATTGATGCAGGCAGAATTCAATATTTTTAGCAATAATAATTATTATTATAAATTGGCATGTAATGTTAGTATCGATTTATTATGAATAAATTTAAGAATAAGAATTATATGCATCATAATTTGATTAAATATCAAATTATCATTAGAGATCCATCTTTGACTTGCGCTACTTCATTGGAGGCTTTTAATAATTTTTAAATAAAGCTACTGGGTTAAAAACTTTCAAAGAACGGGGAGAATTTTAGTAATTATGTATGGACTTGAGAGATCTCATTCTATTTCTGAGATTCATTAAGTGGGGGAAGTTTTTGATAAGTTCAGGAAAAAGCCATTATAAGTGGTTCATAGTTTCATAAAATATGAAATCTAGATTGCTGATGTATCCAAAAAACCATTCTTTCTCACTGTAATATTTTTCCAATTCCTTCAGACGCGGCTCAATCTTATTTTCCCAATAATACTCCAAAGGAAATTGAGGTAAATTTTTGCTATTTGGCCTACTGATTTGACAAATTAGACCTATGATATTATCTTTGATATCGTGTTTGCTTTTAATAATATCAATCTTAACTTTATCGCGAATTGAAGTCCCAAGTAAATTCAACTATCCAGATTTTCTTATAATATATTCAGATATGCCACTTGAACCAGTAACTACAAAATTGCCGTCTTTTAAGAAGGGAAGAGCCTTTATTACCCAATTTTTAGCCTCATTTTTTTGATAATTTTCCCATTATTCAGGAGTAAAAAATTTATCTCGATACTTAAGGCCCAGATACTCGCATAGAAGCCGGCAAACTTGTGCTTTTCCACGCATCTCGAAATAGCCGATTATCATCTCATCCTATTTTTGTTCTGCAAACATACACAGTCGATGAATGCTGTAATTTATTAAATTTAGTTACCAATTTAAATAATTACTTTTCTGATGGATCCATTAAAATTATAGAAATTAAAAAAAAAATGTAGCAGGTAAACTTAAAAAAAAAAAGATAAAAATTATATAAAAGCGAATTTTAGACGAAAGGATAGAAATTTGATGTGATCATGTTTCACCACAATGACTATAACGTTCCATTTTCCCCTTCAAAACATAAAATATTCATTGTTTTGTTCTTCAAATTGTTTTTTTTTGAAATCTTTATCGACTTCAAGAAAGGGATCATTCGGGTCATCCATCAAAAATTCAAAATTTTTGAAAAATCTATCTTCGTAACTGTTGACTAATTCATGGCTAAAGGGATTTGAAAAGCTTTGGAGGCTTTCTTCGTCATCTTAAATATTTTGGACGGAAGCAATGCTTTTAACTTCTTAGATAATTTATTGATTTGCTGTCCTTCTTTAACTTTTTTAATCTTGGAGAGTGGGCCAATTATCAATAATTTTTAAATTTTTAGGATGGCGCATATTTTTATTTTTAAGCTCTCTTTCTGGTTTAAACTCTTTAACAAAAGCTCGTAAGATTCCTACTTTCTCATTAAGATTGTTATTAAAATCAAAGTTATAAAATTATCCTAATCTTAATTGATAATAATAGTCATCTAATGATTTCTTTGAAACCCCCACTGCTCGAGCTGCTTATTTTAAACTTAATTTTGCTATCCCAGCTTTAAGACTGCTTAAGTGAAGACTTCTCCACTGTTTTACGATTTAAATAGTTTAGCCTATTGTTCGTTATTTACTTCTATCTTTTTTTTATTTTAACTCTGACTAATTGAATTCAGCACCACTATCAGATTAGCTAATGTAGGTGGACTCAGAATTTTTTTTAAACCGCACCATAATAACCCTTGTGGATAGCAATTATCTTGGTACTTTTCCATTTAATTCAGCATTGATTTTGCAGAGGCAGATAAACTGATTTGATTCAGGATCATAGATAGATACTTTGTGACTTCTAAGTGGGCAATATTGCTCGAAAATATCATAGAGATCAACATATTATTATTCAGTCGTTATAGAAAGATCCAATAGAATTGACTGTTGGGTATCTTATCTTTAAAATACGAAGGTGCGCAGATTCTCATTTAAAATGCTATACTTTTATAGGTTCAATTTCATTTGTTCCTTATGATTTGAGATATTAAACATGATAAAGTTTTAAATTATACAAAATCAACCTGTAAGTTCAAAATTTGACTTCTTATCTTATAGGAGTGAATAAGTATAGCCGAAGAAGGTGATTAATTATTGATTACAAATTAGTTTTAATCAAAAGACCGTCTTTTGTGGGAGATTCGATACTACTAAAAGACGGATATAATAGTGGAAGGAAAAGAGTCTAAAACTGCTATTTTTGATAATTTTAAATCGATTGTAGCAAAAAGGATCAATTATTACTTGAATAATCAAATAATTTTAGTTTCCATGTTTATTTATTATCGATATTTATTTTCCTTCAAAATAATTAATAATGAATCATAACAAGTAGAAATCATACGCAGCTGTTATCATTTGAAGTACAAATTTGAAGAAGTTTCTTAATTTTAAAATCACATTTTGAATATTTAAATGCCATGATTCTATTTTTGATAAAATGCAATTTATAAAATAAAAGGTTTGATAATCACCTTTTTATATGAATTAGTCCACAGACAAAGTTAGGAACTTTCCTTTAAAGGAAAAAAAACATGTAAATTATCTTTAAATCAACAACAAAAGAAAAGTATTAATTTCTTTAATTTTTCAAATCGATGTTAACTTAAAAAGCCAAAAAGTCAAAAAATCATAAAGTCATAGCAGAATAAATATTAAAATTTGGGAAAAGATTTTAAGATTTAAGAATCATATAATGAGTATGATTAAAATATTTTATATGGTAATAAAAAAATAATAAAGTAAATTTTGAAAAGGAGTAATTAAAAAAAATAAAACAGCATTCAAAAATAAATTACAATATTAATATTTGATGAACTGAAATTTATATTTATTTTTAATAAATATTACTGACTGATGGGGCAGGAGAACGATAAAGTAATATTCCAGGGCCATCAATCACAACTCACCAAACGCAAGCATATCTTCGAAAAAGAAGATGTTGATCCAGAACCATGCTAAATTCCAGGATGCAAATGCGAATTAAAACATATAGAAACTCATAGCAAAATTTGCTCACATTGTTTGGAAGCTCCTCCTCCTTTTATAAAAATAGGAAATGGCCCGAAGTATGTGAAGGACAGTAGCGAGTTGCAACAACCATCATTGCCCGACATATCAATAATTCCCTATCGAGAGCCGTAAACTGCAGACAGTATTCCGACAAAAATATCATATTTTAACGCATGGTCTCTACCAACTCATCGATATTATATCGATGATAATAAATATCGATAATTTGATGAAAATGTAATCCATGAAAAGCCGAGATAGCCGATGATAGAAAGTAAATATGAATATGAGCCTATTAGAATAAGTAAAAAGTAAATATAGCCCAGACCTGCGGATAATGCTAACAGGAGACAAAATTTGAATATGTATTAATGATTATTAATTTCGATTGCTAGTAATATTTGTTCATTTTATCATGCAATTTATAAACATACTCGAACATTTCAAATAGATGATTGAGTTGAGGTTTATTGATTTTTATAGGATCAGAAGTATTTTTGAAGTTATCAATATTTTTTGCTACCATATTTTGAAATTACAAAATATACTGTTTATACATTTCTTTCCTAATTCAATTGCTAAATGACTGAATTCTCATTCTCACAGCTTTTTAGCACAACAAACAAAGGAATTCCTGATCTCAGCACCCTACCTCAGTCTGTTACAATGGCTTTACCTTACTATATTTATTCTCTAATACTTCAGATCATTATATTCTTCATTTTTATTCTGTATTTCATACTTGCAATCTATCGCGTAGCAAAGAAGATAAAAAACAGTAAATTTACAGATATCCCTAAAGATTTACAAAAGAATTAATAGTAGAACATGAATGGTGATGCAGATGGTCGAACAAAATAAGTATATAAAAAAGAAGAAAATAATCGAGATGATAACTTAATATATCGTTTTGATGAAGAATCGGAATAAAAAGAAGAAGATAACAGCAAAATATAATAAAAAAAAGAAGATAAAATATAAACATAAGAAAACAACAAGATCGAAGAGAAATCACAGAATTATGATGATTATCACGATTAAAATGAGCAATATTTCATCTATCTCGATCATAAATTGCTCTTTCTTCAGCCTTTTCTTATTTCTTTCATCGTTTGCAATAGTGTATTTGCAGCAGATGCCATTACCATTATTATGGTTGTTCTCATGCTACTCAGCTATTTTTTATTCAATATTAAGAACCTTTTTGGACACATTCGCATGTTATCAATGCTATTTATTGGATTTTCTATCCTCGGATTCCTCTCTTTCTTTACGAACGATCACGACCTAACTACTTGAATGATCTTTTACTACCTTAACATTAAAATGATGAATTAATATGTTAATTTTTACAGTGCAAAAAATAGTTATCAGAACTACTTTTTCATGTACAATGACTTGAACCACCAGAGCATGAATAATGATTTATTTTGCTGGTTTGGGTTCAATATGATAATTATAGAATAATAATTGATAATTTCCATGCATTAAGAAGGCAAACTCGTCTATTCCAAGAGCAGTTAAAACAATATATCTGTCTTTCGAGTGGAATCGATCTCACCGAAGCACAATGAATCTAATAACGATTTGCTCAAAACAATTTACTCTAAACTCGGCTCTTTAAATGATAGTATTAAAAAAGATGAATGCTCTTCAATCAAGTAGAAATAAGGAATGGTTTATGATTTGCCAAAAATGTACACCTGGTTTGATGTAGTAATAAAAAATCAGTTGATTACACTGGCTAGTATCAAGCAAACTCAAGTCTATTATCCAAGGCTAATAAACTGCTAACGAGTAAGATATGTGGGGTTCATCGCAACAATGAATCAACCATGGCCAGTCTCATGAGATCGTTTTCTAATATTTCTCTGACAACCGTCGATAAGGAGGGAGTTAAAAGTGCAAAATAAAACAAATTTCGATTAAAAACTCATTTTAAAAGAACTTGTCCGAAGACTTCTGCGCTTTCTCGAGAACATCGTTTCTTTTAAGATAAGCCAGCAGTGGTATCTCCTCAAGTTATTTAATATTTGGGCTGTTATGAAGCAGTAAATGTAATTATATACAGAGCAACATCTTCAAAAGTAGTAACATCAGTCAATCCCTCTAAAAATTGAGCATAGTGGCAGAAAAACCGGAATTCAATCTCATGAAGTCAGCTAATAAACATTAATTATTTCTCACCAATGTGCAGAGCGGTAGCATGAACTTTTGTGTTGAGGATTTTATTGAGGGATAACTAAATAAAGAAAAGCAACGATAAAAAGTCATTAATGAATGCAATTCCATAAGAAATTCCCAATAATGTAATGCCAACTAAATTCAAAATTTAAACTTGGCAAAGGGCTCTCATGCTTAAATACAGCAAAGCTAAGTGTATATAATCTTTAAAGATTACTAAATTGTTAGAAATGAAGATTTTTGCATTTTTAAGATCAAACAACTTGAAAATTGGGGATAAATTCAAGTAAACATCAATACAATTTGTAAATGTTTGAAAAGCCATAAAATCAGTTACCTGACAGTAAAATCTGAGAAGATAGCAATATGGAGAGGAAGAAGATTAACATTTGAAGATATAAGAAACATATTAAATCTTCAGTTTCGGGAAAAACCTGCCTAGAAGATTCTTAAGATATGCCTTGCCTTTTTGTAGAGATTAAAAGTTAGAAAAGTGAAAAGATAGATGGTCAGAAAGTAATGGCTTGCTCGTTGGGTTGTCCAGCGTCTTAAAACATTTGTTTTGCTGCGACGTACACGTTAATAAAAGTTACATCGCGCCTAACAATTACACTTGAAGTTGACTCAAAACATGAAGTGGTAAGTGTAAATATACATGCCCAGTTTCTCAGTTGATTATTTCAAAAGGAGCACAACTCAGTACATGTAAACCTTTGAAAACATATATCACTCCATTTGGAAAGCCAGTGATAAACAGCTTGTGTTGATTCTCCCGACTCTTAATGAGGATATCCTTCATTTACTGCAAACCAAATTCAAAACCAAGCGAAATATCACAATAATCTGTCCCTAAATACATGAGGTTTTTCCATTACATCTTTCCCTTGCTTCTCAAGTTTTATTTTCTTATGAAACTCTGAAGAAAATAGAAAAAGCAATTGGGGGTAAATCTGCAGTTTTAATATCTGGTGGCCATGAGAATCAAACTAACGAGCTCCTTTTAAGTGAATATCTCAGTGTCCCCCTTCTCTGTTCGCTCAATATCAATAATGATTGCTAACATCAAAAGCAATTTTTTCGTAAGGCAAACGTGGCCACTCCTGCCCACTGCATAATCCACTCAATCTCAACTTTTCACGATATCATATCAAAATTTGCCAACCTCCTAATAAGCTATCCAATTGAAAAAAAATGGATAATGAAACTAAATGGTTAATTCAAAGGCAGGGGAATAGCTACAATCACATTTAATCCTTCCAAATATTTGAAAAATGAAAGTAAATCATAAAATATAAAAAGTGTCCAAGAATATCTACGAAGTAACTTAAAATTAAAATTGAAAATCAATTTTTAAAATTCTTTGTTCACAGTCGAAGAATTTGTATCTGAATTGCAGCGAAAAGGAGGTGTTATTTAAGAATAGATTGCTTCATTCATGACTTATGAACTTTGTTTCAACAAACTCAAAACCTGCCAATTTTTATATTCGTACAAAGTATATGGTCTGGATTATTCCAATAAAGTTTGGCTGTCTTACGAGATGGATTAATAAATTTTAGCAGTTTCATCTAAAATTCAAGAGGAATTATAGCAAGGTTGTTACTATGGGTTTATTAGTGCCATAATTTGCAAAAGCAGTAACGAATAAGTGTATGGAATTGATTTGAAACTGAGGCAAACTTATTCCTCCAGTGTAGTTTCTTTTATTCAAATGATGGAAGATCGCAGAAATATCCATCAGTCATAAGCTATTAGTGTGAGTCAGCTGCCCACAAAAAGAGTGAGCGTTCATCACTCCAAGTAGTCAAGTTGTGTGTCTAACAGCAATATATTATAAATTCCTCTTCAAAATTATCATTATCTCATTATTCCTGATCTTGTTTTCACTGACATTAATTAAGTTGTGAAAGGGCAACTCATTGAAGATTTAATGAAGGACTGCTGGACAAATCGTCACCTCAAACTTTACTAATAGTGTAGTATTTATCTAAGCATGGGTGTAGATTTCAGCCTAGTAGTTATGGGAAAAGATGTTAAACGACTCAAGAAGCGAGCAATATAGCTTATTAGAGAGCTCAATGATCGCACAAGTTCATACAAGCAGTATCGTGGTAAATAAATCACAAGAGACGTCTTTCGGTACAGTGATATAATCCGAGCCATAACCCAAATAAAGTTTGAATAATGATGTTTACTTGGTCTTACTGATAAAAAATACAGCAATCAATATTTTGCCCGGTTGCGGGGATCGTCCTTAATTATTAATTTTTCGATAACGTCATTGAAATTGAAAATAATGGATTCGTACTCCTCCACAATGTACTTAATCTGCTTTTCTCGCTACTCCTTTTATCGTTATAAACGCTATATCTATGCTTATTGATGCTGGATAAGACTTCTATTGAATTTAATCTACATGCCCTGCTCGGCCTGCTTGATCTCCACATCAGCATTTCCCACCTATTGCAAGAGCATTACTAACACTTCGTAATTTTTAACGACAGCCGAGTCAAGGCCAACCATATCGTTTTCCAATTTTTTTATGTAGTTACCAAGTTTGAATTTATTAGTTAGCAATTCGCTCAGTGACTCTTCAGCTTCCTTGGAGTAGTAAGCCCGAACTTATTACCCCTATCTTACTCCTCTAAGTAAATTCTGCATCAGCTGAACAGCCGATTTATTACCTATTGTTACTCCTTGAGTGGTATTCGATTATTTGGCTATTCTAGCTTTTTGCTGTGTGGGTTGTTTAATGTCTGTCTTTAAATCCTATTTCTTCTAAATCCATTCGACGTTGCTATGATGCAGACTCTGATTAAGAGGAGCGGCAGAGGAAGATCCAATGTCTCCTCCTATCCAATTTTTTTAATTAAAGGGATTAGCATTTGGTTTCTAGTGTAAATTCTTCTTGGACTTCTAAACTCGACTGCCCCACTGATTGTAATAACTCATCGTTGATTACTTTTATTCAAGAATTATAATAGTAAATATAAATTATTAGGCAACAGAATATATTCAATATCCTCATTATCAACTGGTGAATATACTTTAATCATATTTATGTTTATCAATCTCAAAGGCATAATATTCAGATCAGTGATCATAAGTAAAGTATAAGAGCTTAAATTATGAAATAACGATCAAAGATCAAATATTCAAGATTGATCCGTACTTTGTTCGGATAAAGTCAGCGAAATATCATCATCCTCACGCAAATATTTGTCTTTTTCATTTGGAGATATTTTTTTATTGTAAAACTGATACTTCTTTTAGTTTTATGGTTTCAACTGCGTAAACACAGGACTGGCTTTGGATTTGTTAAAGATAAAACGATTTTGATTCTGAAAGGTAGCCAGTTGACGTTTCAGCTGCTAGTTTTAGTGACGAATATCATCGAATTATCTTGTGAGTAGCTGATATTCATCCTTATACCTTAGCAGCATCGAGTTTTGAATCTAATCATACTTAATCCTTTCTGTTAGCATTGAAACATCGTATTTCAACTGCTCAATCTCTCCAACAAGTTGCTATTTTTCTCTAAAGAAATACGACTACTTGGCCTAACTAATTTCCAAATTCTGTTATATTTTGCCGTAAAGATTGCTATTTTCCTTCTTCAAGTGTTCGCATTTGTCGGTGAGTTATTTGATGACGTTTATCTTTGATTTATACTGTTCTTCCAACTTGCGCTGTTTTTCAGTCAGGATATCTACAATTCGCTTGTTGTTTTTGCAATAAAAACATTCAGAAATTAGCATATTCTCCTCATCTAAATCTCTTTTTCCCTATCCGCCGTATTTATAGTCGTAGTTCATCATATTCTTGTAAGAACTTGATTTCTAAGAATTAGAAGCGTTTGAAACTGATCGACTGTTCTTGAATGATTATACACTGGCCATGTCGCTTTAATCCTAATATCTTTCTTGTGTTTAATTAGCAACACGATATACCTTGTTTACGCCTGGCTTTCTGTTTTGTTATTGATCAAAATTATATGGCTCAATCTTTTTCTTGTTCAGTCCATTGGACTGCAGCCCAGCCAACAGCAAATTTTTCTGAGACTGTGGACTAGTTAATATTCCCTTTGAATACTTATGGGCAAACTATTTGACTAAATCCTTATCCTTATAAAAATTTTCGGTCTGTCGTTCCTTACGATTGATTGCAACCATATTAGCAAGTGGCTCGACTATGGATTTTTCTTTAATTAGCTATTCTACTATAGTTTTCGTAGTAACTGCTTCCGCGGCATTTTTTTTCCTTTTGTCGGAAGTGATGGAGGGATTGTTGGAAGGCTTTCTTGTAAACACCTTTCTTTTCATGGATGTTTCAATTTCAATTGGATTTTCATAATGAGAAGAGTAGAGATTTAAAGCTGTCTTCTGCTGTTTATTACTATTCACTTAAAGCATTAAATTATACAAGTATGTATATAGCTTTTAGCTACTGTATGATATTTTACCCATTCATACAAGATATATTCTCTCATCAAGAAGTATCAATATTGGGATGAAACTTTATCCAAATAAAGTTAAACTTTATCATCTCTGATATTGTCAAAATTAATAAAGAAATTAGAAGTTTCATAATATTTATTAAATTAATAAAGCAGTTCACACTCTTACGAATAAGAAAGGACTGTGAAATTAAAAATAAATAAATTATAAATCAGTGATTTATAAATTTATTGCTGGTAAAATGATTTGGATAATGATCCGAAGAGATCATTCATATTACAATATATTTGATAACTTAATTCATATTTTATCATGTTATTATGATGATTTATTTTAAACAATAAATTAACGGTCTGAAATCTTTCTTGCAAGAACATAATCATAAAAATATCCCAAATAAAGTAAATAAGTTATTGATTATAAACTACGTAGATGGTGGATTGTTACATTAATTAAGCTATAAAAATAGCTTAATGAAATGATAAATAAAACCAATGTTCATTGGGTGTTTACAGGATAATATTAGAATATATTAACTAATAAAATGCATTCAGGCCGCAATCTCGATATTCAACAATACTGCAGTTAAATGGATTAATCAATCGCCTTTCACGATGAAGACTTAGGATAGCAAAGCCCCATCATCGACCCGAACTCCACTATCAGTTTAAATATTCCAAAATCAAGCACCAGAGACATTTATAATGACATGAATTAAACCACAAGTATTTAGGAAGAGTTCATCGGTAATCACTCCATCCGCCCTCAAAAACAATATAAGTGCTTTAAATGCTATGGGAAAAACAGTCATACATCGATGAAATGTAACGGTCCCATTTGTCATGAATGTGAAGGGACACAGTATATATCAGATAACCATGCGCTAGCTAATATCCTCGACCAACTATTAATGATGAAAATACCATAGTTGCCACCAAGAACCGAAGAAAACGTTGGCAGATCTAATCATGAACTAAACTATGGGAGAAATAGTATGAAATAATAAAACTTCCATTATCAGGGTGATTCTTCTCCTCATTGCAAAACATGTGGCAAGGACTGCGATGACTGTAGCTATAGAATATGCAGTGTTTGCGATAATTTTGTAATTTGTAGTGATTGCTTTAGGAAAGGTAAAATAAATCACAGATCTGATCATATGTTAATGAAAGTTCTAAATCATCAAAATAACTTCCCAAGCCTCAGCGGGCTTAGTCATCATCCTCCCAATATGAAAAAGATATCATAAGAGGGAGAGTCTTAGGAAATGTCAAATTACCTGTAATAATAATAAAAATGTCAAAATTGTAATCAATCACTAGAATAAATATATATTAATTGTGCTACGTGCGAAAAGGAGGGGTAGCAGTACATTCTCTGCTCAAATTGCTCGGACAACAAAAGTTATATTCATAACGCAAATCATAAAATGGAAATGAAAACTATCAGTAAAGACAACAAGTTGACCCGTTTAATTTCTAAGCCTTCTTAGGCATAATCAATCGCGTTTTCTGAAACAAAGAAGGTCGAAATGCCTAGTTGCAGAAATTCAATAATAAAGATAAATAACATCGATCTATAATCCAGCTATGAATTTAATTCTATTAAAGGGACTAGAGGTGGAGGAGTCAATATTTTGGAATCATTTTGCAAAGATTTTAGTGGTAATAATGCTTTACTAAAAGAAGATGCTATTCAGGAAGAAGTAGATCCAATCTTTGGATAAACCTTCACGCCCACTAACATTTAAAACTTTGATTTCCTCTTTGAATCTCACAAAATTAATTCAGGAGCAAATAATCATAAAAATCCATAGCAATCTGTGATTAGAATAGATATGGAGGGTTCAGTTGAATTTGAATCTAAAATAATGAGAGATTCTAATAAAACAGAACTGTTTACTCCTTTTTCCTTCGCCTCCAAATCTTAAATAAAAAATAAGGATATTAGAAAGAGCAATCCATAGGATTAATATATTTTTAACAACTATTAATGCGACATCTGCAATACATATCCCATTAAAAATAAGAGGTATCATTGCAAAGAGTGTTAGGATTATGATCTCTGCGAAATTTGTTATCTCACACAATCAAAAAAGCATGTGCATCAGTCGTTCGAAGAAATAGATGGCCGACTTCTTTTGAAAAAACAAAAAGATTTGATTTAGACCAAACTATTACAAACAACTACACGTGATTTTTCAAAGAAAATGCCGAGCATGCGTAACAGTTCTCTGAAATGATTTTAAAGCGTATTATCTTTTTTTATGATTTAAAATTAATAAAAAGAGTATGCGTAAATCGCATATCCTCAACTTGGTTCGAAGTATTATATTATTCTTTAATGTATAAAGCCATCACGCCTCAAAACTATTCAACTTAGAGTTCATCATTGCCCTCATCCATGTCATCAGCATCAATATCATATCCCACCACGAGTGAAGGAACAGAACAACTTTTAATCATCAAATTTCTCTTTGTTGTCTTCTTTTTCAAACTATCACTATCACAAATAAACTCACTCCATTTTTCGACATCCCACTTTAGTTTTTCAATAAATATTTGCTGCAATTTTAAGGGCTGATTATCATAGAACGTTAAAAGAGATTTAGCATATTAGCGTACCCGAGGATGTATCATTTGTTTGAGTCCTTGAATATCTCCCTATTCATAAAATTTAACGTGGTGAATATTCTTCCTGCAAAAATGGCGTTAGTACTATCCTAATCTAAGAGAAATTAATGTGTTTTCAGAATGCAGAAGTTGATATTTCTTTTCAGTTTGTCCGAGACTATTTTCAAGCATTTCCTTCATACCTATTAACTCTTAATTTTTTTATATAGCCTCATTAAGTGCCTCTTGGAGAAGTTAGTTATTGAGTTTCTCCTTTTTTAACAGTCGAATTAACTCTTTATTGGGATCAACTTTGCTTTTCCTTTTGTCTTTTTCTTTTTCCTTCTCTTGTGGCATCTTTTGACTATACACGTTTCCAATAATTTTGCTGATTTATATTTTCTTGTTCTACTCGTACGATCGGATGATTTCCTCAAATTATGGAAGTTTATTTTTCAACATCTTTCTAACTTCACCAAAGATATGATACTATTTACTGATATTTTCGTACTCTGTCTTATAGAAATTTTTTTATTTTAAAATTTAAGAAATGAAATCGTTGATGTGTCTTTCCTAAATTTCCTTTTTATAATTGGATAGTTTATCCTACAACGTTTATTCATTAAGCTCTTAATATTTTTTGAGACGAGTAATGACTGAGGTGAATGAGTCCTCCTTATCATGAAGATATTTCCTCAAATCAATGATTTTGTTTTAGAACTCTATGATGCGCTCTCTGTAAAAGTGTTTATCCTCCAAACTCATTTGTTTTTCAACCAACAGCATTAGATTTATGTTTTGGTACTCATCATAATATTCCCTCAATCTGTTCGAGAGCTCATTACCCTCTTGCACGAGTAAATTGACTGCTTCGATGTTGGGGCCCAGTGAATTTAACTCCATCAACATTTATTTATTGAGATGAAGATTTTCTTGCATATCGACCATATAGTTCTCTCGTTTTATGCGTTATCTCTCCATATATTCAATTTTGGATTTTTGTGTTTCATTGGCGAGAAGGACCTATTCAATGTTATTGACGTAGCTGTCGTGCATAACCTATAATAGAAACTGATTTATTATTGTTATAGGATAGTTTTCAATTTTTCTAGTTAACCATCAATATCGTGGAAATACAAAATAAACGCAAAAAATATGCTCAAATCAAGTTGTATTTGCTGGTTTAGCAACATGATTTATTTTCTTTGATTTTTGATCTTTAATTTTATAATATGTTTATCAATATTCATATGCTTGATAGCCTCTATATTACTGAACTTCATCTAACGAGCATCAAAATATTCTTTTATTTTTAATTAGAAAATATATAAATTATAGTATCATCATTTTTCATTTTATTGGACGAGCAGTTGGTCAATTAAATTCTATCTTTTATCTTGCTAGTTTTGAACTGATTTGCATTGAGAAGCCCATTTTTATATTACTTTTAGTTCTCCCTTACGGAATTTATGAGTCCTTCTGTCTTGATAATAGACTAGGAAGTGCTAACGAAGTTGTTGGTTGTAGGTTATGGCTGTAACAAGCTCACGCTCACTTTTGTATATTGATTTAATCTGGGCCAACAGTAACCCACTTTATGAATAATTTCGATGTAACCATTTTTCAAACAACTCAAGAACTATCTTAGAACTGGAAGAAAGATAATTTCTTTTTAATTTTGAGGAACTATTTTAAACTTGAGTTGAAGTAGAGCTGTTTTTTGTTTTGTTGTCTTCTTAGCTCGGCTATCGTCGAGTACTCAGACGATCAGTCAAAGTCACTAACTATTTACCGATTCGAATATACGTAATTTTGACCAGTCTTCCATCTTGTTGCTTGCAGTAACAGTTTTAAATGGAGAAATCCTTAGACTAAGAAGAAGAATTAGTTGGCAATAAAGATAGGTGAACTTCAGTTGATAATTGAAATTGTCGTCTGGCCAGAGAGATAGTGCGCTATGAGTAGGCAGGCGGGAGAGTCTATAGAGAGGATGAGTTCATGATTTTGAAGTCGCAATTCAGAGAGTTCGTATTTAAGAAAAAATTATGGTAGATTAATGGGAGAATGTTAAAATATTTCAAATTCTGCCATTTAGATAAAATAGCAAATAGTGAATACACACTTATAGAATAAAAGTTAATGAAAAATACTGAAAAGAGCATTAAAGGCGTAGGGACGGCTGAAACTGCAGTAATAAAAGAAAATCCATCAACTTTTGATCTCAGAATCAGTCATCGGGTTTTATCCATTCTTGGAGAGTTTTATTGTTCAAATGAGTGATTAAATTAAAATTATAAGAAAAAAGACTGTATTTGAAGTGTAAACATAAGTAGAGCTACTTTTGGGACAGCTCAGCGTTGTTGACTTCAAGTAGCGTTATTTAAAAAACATTTTGTTTTTCCTTATTAAAATAAAAAAATATGGCCTGGAAATATTATTTTGGTGTAAAACTAGGAAATAAAAGATTAGTAAGATAATTTGAATTATATTTAATGTTAGGTAGCGATAAATTTTAATAATAAAATAATATTAGCTATATTCTTAATGATAAAGAAAGTGCTGGGTGATATTACAGGGCGGAAGTAAAATTAGGACCCTTAGCAGTAAAGCTAACGGGATGATACGAAGAATGCTTTATCCAAATATTTTTAGGAGGAAGATTAGAAATATCGATATATGTAAACTCACAAAATATCAGAAGCAGTCAAGACACTCATCAAACGCTTAAAATTATTAAATTTGATTCTCTCTCATCAGGATAGAAAATATTATGATCAAAATTTAATTCGTATGAAACAGGTTTAATCTCCAAAGAAAAACTAAAATAGCCCAAAGAAATTATAAAAACTTTAAGAATACATAAAAAAATTGGAATAAAATAAAAAAGAGAATGAGTAGAGGATTGAAGAGTTCAAACAACAACTAGAGACCCAATCAAAATAATTGAAGATGTTAGAGTCTGAAAAAGAGAAAGAAAAAATTCAATAAAAAGTATAATTAACAGTAAATTACTAAAAGATCATTTCATAACTGAAATAGCAATTGTAGAATCAAGAAATAAATTAGGAAAAGCTGTAAACACGAGATAATTCAAATAGAATATTTATGGGTTAGATTCTATCGAAGGAGGAGGACTATCAGTGTTACCTTCAAGAAGTTCTTTAAAATCTAACAAGAAAAAAAATTAAGGGTGCCAAGATGCTTTATCGATGGGACCCACATAATAAAGCAAACTTTCATCTCTACTTTGATGGTCACCCTAACATATTGCTGTTGATCCTCACAAAATCATAATACCACATTGCTGCCTTCAGCGAAGACCCTTTTTCCCCGAATACTACATCCACGAAGCAAGGCTATATTCTTTCTCTAACGAATCGTTAGTGCTTTAAAAGCATTAAGCGGTCAATTGTATATGACCCCTATCACATCATCTTCGGCAACTCGGAGCTGCGTCTTGGAATCGAAAAGAAGGAACTTTTCAGCAACTTCGGAGTGTTAAATGCTTATTATTAGGGTTCTGGAACAAGTGTGAGTGTGTTGCTGGGGTAAGGCAATCAGCGCACTGTCGAAATTCAAAATTACGAAATTTTGGAGTTATTATTCAAATGATAAATTTCTTGAAGTTTATGAAATTAAATATTTAATAATCAATCTGTAAATAGTAATTTTATTGTATTAATAATTGTATTTTTTAATTTTAAAGCCATCCCTTTTAATAAATGATTAATATCGACAACATCATCATAGCTGGTAGGAAATTAGATACGTTGGCTTAGCTTGACCCCATCTTTAGATAATATACTCAGT